>ENA-OZFE01000147-OZFE01000147.1-human-gut-metagenome-genome-assembly--contig:-NODE-147-length-33546-cov-4.745305_pt1 | contig 33546 bp, 20 predicted proteins | sample MGYA00245077_ERZ653627 | MGnify/ENA primary metagenome ERZ653627 (study PRJEB26926, sample SAMN06165121) | human gut metagenome | biome: ENVO:00009003; feature: ENVO:2100002; material: ENVO:00002003...
CTACCTGCTCCACATTATGCAACGAGTTGCGTACGCGCAGCCAGTTGACGGCAAAGTAACGGTTCTCGCGGAATACTTTATAACCGGACAACGAATTGTCCAGATTGCGGAACTCGATAAGGAAGGCTTCCCGCAGGGCTTCGTCCGTGAGGCGTTGCAGCATATCGCTAAAGACAGCTTCACGGTTGAGCGTTTCATCGAAATACTCTCCGGTGCCGTATACCTCACACCGCTTGATGATGGCGGGTGGAAACAGTCGCACGCTCTTCCGTATGGCGGCAAGCAACTTGGCTACGGGTATTCCGTTTTCCGACGCCACAATAAGCAAAGGTGCATATCCCGGAGTTGCTTCATAAACGTGAAACAGCTCCGTAGAGTGGAATGTATCGGTTCCCGGCAGTTCGGGTATCCGGCTTCCCCGATGGTATGTAGTCAGTTTCAAGGGCATTGCTGCAAATTTAAAAAAATAATCTTGTATCTTTGCATTACTTAACGACAAAGTATTCATTTCTAAACGATATACACTATGGAAAGTTTTAGCGAATTGATAAAGACCCGCCGCAGCATGCGGAAGTTTACAGAAGAGGAGTTGACGCAAGAACAGGTGGTTACGCTGATGAAAGCCGCACTGATGGCGCCTACTTCCAAACGGAGCAATGCGTGGCAGTTTATCGTGGTGGATGATAAGGAAACATTGAAAAAGCTGTCTTTCTGTAAAGAGCAGGCTTCGCAATTCATAGCGGATGCCGCATTGGCTGTGGTTGTAACCGCCGACCCGCTGGCAAGCGACGTCTGGATAGAAGATGCCTCTATCGCTTCCATTTACCTGCAACTTCAGGCGGAAGATATGGGATTGGGCAGTTGCTGGGTACAGCTTCGCGAGCGTTTTACGGCATCGGGCATGTCCTCTAACGAATATGTGCACGAAGTACTCGACATGCCTTTGCAGTTGCAGGCTCTCAGTATCATTGCCATCGGGCATAAAGGAATGGAGCGCAAGCCTTTCAATGAGGACAACCTGCAATGGGAAAAGATTCACCTTAACAAATATGGAGGAAAGTAACGGTGAGCGCGGCGAAAGCAAATAACAATAAAGATACCTATAAGGCTACGGCTATCACGCTGATTGTGTTCGGCGTGCTCTATCTGGCAGACAAACTGCTGCATTTCTCCACACTGGGACTGTCGTGGGTGATGAACCGGGATAATTTTCTGCTTTATACGGCGGTCATCTTCCTGTTATTCAAGAATGACAAGTCGGTGGGACTGGTGCTGACGGGCCTGTGGCTGATATTGAATTTCGGATTGATAACGGCTCTGCTCGGTACTATGTCCGCTTATTTGCTGCCGGTGGCACTGTTGGTTGTAGGCGGTATTTTGTATTTGGTATCTACGAGATAAGATGAAAAGAAGCATAGAAGATACATCTGTTGTATTTATCGGAGCCGGCAATCTGGCTACGAATCTGGCAAAGGCGCTTTACTATAAAGGATTCCGTATCGTGCAGGTATACAGCCGTACGGAAGAGTCGGCGCGAACATTGGCGCAGGCGGTAGAGGCTGCCTATACTACCGACTTGTCGTCTGTGGCAGCGGATGCCCGGCTGTATATCGTTTCGCTGAAAGATGCGGCGTTTGTGCAACTGCTGCCCGAAATTGTTGCCGGAAAAGAAAATGCCCTGTGGGTACATACAGCCGGAAGTATCCCGATGGATGTTTGGGCAGGCAAGGTAAACCGGTATGGCGTGTTCTATCCGATGCAGACATTCAGCAAGCAGCGTACGGTCGATTTCCGGCAGATACCGGTTTTCGTGGAAAGCAACTCTGCGGAGGATACCCGGACACTGAAAGATATTGCTTCCGTACTCTCCGAGAATGTCTATGAGGCCGATTCCGAACAGCGTAAAAGTCTGCACCTGGCAGCGGTGTTCACTTGTAATTTTACCAATCATATGTATGCCCTTGCAGCCGGGTTGTTGAAGAAATACGGGCTTCCTTTTGAAGTGATGCTGCCTTTGATAGACGAGACCGCCCGTAAGGTGCATGAACTCGAACCGCGTCTTGCGCAGACGGGGCCTGCCGTGCGGTATGACGAAAATGTTATCGGCGAGCACTTGCAGATGCTTTCCGACGAGCCGGACATGCAGGAACTGTACAGGCTGATTAGCGAAAGCATACATCGGCAAAATAGTTAACTTCTTGGAAAGAATAAGGATGAGTACAATCAATTACAATTTGAATAAGATAAAAGCCCTCGCCTTTGATGTGGACGGGGTGTTGAGCGCCAATGTCATTCCGATGAGTACGGAAGGCGAGCCGCTGCGTACGGTAAACATAAAGGATGGCTATGCCTTGCATCTGGCTGCCAGACATGAAATACCATTGGCTATCATTACCGGTGGACGCACGGAAGCGGTGCGCAAGCGTTTCCTTGCTTTGGGATTATTGCCGGAGAATATCTATATGGGGTCTTCCGTCAAGATACACGATTATCGCGACTTCCGCGACCGCTACGGCCTGCGGGATGAAGAAATTCTATATGTAGGTGATGATATTCCCGATATTGAGGTGATGCGCACTTGCGGTTTGCCTTGCTGTCCGCGGGATGCCGCCCCTGAAGTAAAATCCGTTGCCCGCTACATCTCCCACAAAGAGGGGGGATACGGTTGCGGACGGGATATTGTGGAGCAGTTCCTGAAAGTGAAAGGCCTTTGGATGGCAGACGAGCGGGCTTTCGGTTGGTAACTTCTGCCGGTTTGATACCCCGCAATCCATAACTTATAATTCATAACTCTACTTAAAGCCATGTTGGATAATCTCAAAAAATATAAAGTTATACTTGCTTCCAATTCTCCCCGCCGGAAAGAGTTGCTGGCAGGACTTGGTGTGGGCTACGAAGTGCGCACCTTACCGGATGTAGACGAATCGTACCCTGATACATTGCAGGGTGCGGATATACCTCTTTATATCGCAAAAGAAAAAGCGGATGCCTATCGGAACATGTTGCAATCGGGCGAACTGATGATAACTGCCGACACCATTGTCTGGCTGGACGGGCGGGTGCTTGGGAAACCTAAAGACCGGGAAGACGCTTTGTGCATGCTGCGGGATATGTCCGGTCGCACCCACGAAGTGTTTACCGGAGTTTGTATAACTACAACGGAATGGCAGCGCAGCTTTGCCGCTCAGACGGAAGTACGCTTTGCTGAGCTGAGCGAAGAAGAAATAACCTATTATGTAGATAAGTTCCAGCCGATGGATAAAGCCGGTGCCTATGGGGTGCAGGAGTGGATTGGCTTTATCGGGGTGGAGAATATTTCGGGAAGCTATTATAATATTATGGGGCTGCCGGTGCAGCGGCTTTATAAGGAGCTTGTCAAGGTTTGAATCCGTAATATCTCGAACAGAAATAAACGACGTTTTTTTGATGGTTGGATGTAGTTAAGGGTTGCGCTTTTGTAAGTGCAGCCCTTTTGCTTTATATTCGGATACATTTATCTTTGAAATGTGCTAATCTTGGTGTAGAGATACTCAGAGCAAAGGTGATTTATTTATTGCAGACCGGATTTTACTCTTTTTGTACTAAATCTTACTCATGGTGATGCTGTCTTTTACGGATATTTGCGCAGGCAATAGAATGTTTTTTTGTGACTATTGAATACTAACTATAAAACACTAATACTTATGAAACATTTAATGAAATTATTATTTGTTCCGTTTTTGCTATTCTTTTCTTGCACTACGCAAGTCGATGGCGTTTTGAACGACGGTGATCTTTCTCAGAACAATGAGGATGCTTCTGTGGAAGCTACTTTGCATCCCGTCGGTATCAGTTTCAGTAAATCAAGCATTGCTGCATTTGCAGAAGAAGGTATTTCAGAAATTGGCATTTATGTGTACATGGACGGTTCTCTTATATATGGAGAGAAGCAACCTTTGGTGCATGGTGCTATTGAAGTTCCCTTACCTTTGGGAGAAAACCTACAGACTTTTGTTGTGGCGAATGCGGATGAGGTGGCTGATGCCGATCAGCTTTCCACGGCTGTTATCCGTCAGAACGATAATATGCAAAAGCCGGTTTACATTTCTGAAATAATAGGTTTTACTTCTGATAACTCTGTAAAGTCACTTGATGTGGAGTTGAAACGATTAGTGGGGCAGGCTGTGTTTGCCCCGGTGGAGTCGCAGGAGGAAATGGATGGCATTACTCAATTTGATGCATTGGACATAACTTTCACCAATGTAGGAGTAGCTTATAGTGTGAAAGAAGAAAAGGCTGTTCTTGAGGACGTCACTGTACGCACAAACCGCGAGTCAGGTTTTGGTGCATATGTTTATTCTTTCCCTACGGAGAACAACGGTTCACGCACTTCTGTTGATGTCGCTTATCTGAAAGAGGGAGTAATAGTGAACCGTACGAATGGCTCTCTCGATACGGGTATCATCTTTAAATCTTCCAAACGTTCGGTTGTTCATATGGAAATACTGAATGAAGACTGGGTGGAAACCGAGTGGGAGAGTATGATAGAAGAAATTGATTTTTAAAAAACAGCAAAATCTGATATGAGAAAAAGTATATTATCAGCTGTGGCAGGAGTGACCTTCTTGCTCGGCATTGCCGCTTGCTCCGAAGAGAATAAATATGATTCTTCGGTGGTGACGGACATTCAGTTGTATCTGGACGATGAGGCTTATTCGCTGAATACCGGCTCGTCCAATAAGCCGTTGTTTATTTACGCTTCCGATGGCAGGTATGTGGCTAACTATTCTACGTTATATCGTTTTCAGCTTCCTAACGGTACATACCGTGTTGTTGCTACTACCGAAGCGGATTCTCTTCCTCATCCGGGCAATTTGAACGACATCGTGCTTAATCAAGACCCGAAAGCAGAGAAAGTATATGCTTTATCCGCACCTGTGGAATACACTTCTCCGTTTAATAATCCTTTGGAGGTTCGTATGTACAACCGTACCGGTACGCTCCGTTTGAGAGCTACAGACCGTAAAGCGGACAAACGGTATTCCACGATACGTGCTATTGTATCTACACCTATATCCGGGTATAAGATTTCGGATGCCACATTTGTAAAATCTCCTATCGAGGTGGTACGCAATACTGCGACTTCTACAGGGGGTGTGAACTATACTGATGACTTGGTGCTGTTTGAAACAGAGACCAGTCAAGAAGCCGTAACTGTACGTATTGAATATCTCGATGAGAAACAACAGGTAATTCAGACCAAGGAAATAGATGGTACCTTCTCCATTCTGCCTAAACAGCTCACTACGGTTTCATTCGAACTTAATAATCCGGATGAACCTACAATTCAGAATTATACGGTAACGATTACTCCCGAAGAATGGGAAGAAGAGGATATTACTCCTGATGCTCCTATTCGTGTGCCGGATGGATATACATTCGTCAGCCCCGGAGAGAATATTAATAATGTTTATAACAAATTGAAGAGTGATGAAACGGCAGCAGACATTAAACTGTTCCTAAAAGCCGGAACTACTTATCAGTTTACATCCGGGACATTGGATAATATTCCGAAAGGACTTTCGATTGTAGGACAAGAGCCTAAAGTCGGTGAAGGACTGGCCGTGTTGGAGTTGAAATCAAGTTTGAGTATGGCAAGTGAGAATCTGATTGAGGAACTCCATTTTGAGAATTTGGTTATTAAAGTAGATGTACGGGATTTCTTTAAACTGAAAAATCAAAAATTCCATGTAGGAACTATTTTATGGAAGAACTGTGAAATTAATGATTTGCAACGTACTATGTGGTATCAGGAGGTAGATGCAGATCAAAAGCAGATTGTTGACAAAATTGTTATTGAGGATTGTCGTTTTATGGGGTTAAATTCTGGTGGAAGCGGGTTGTTCGGTCTTTCTACCAAAAAAGATGCCCCGATACATGCCTTTGAATTTAGAAACTCGACTTTCCACGCCAATGATATGACTAAAGCGTTGATTACAGGAGTTAGCTCAATGAAAGGTAATCTGGATATAGTAGTGGAGAACTGTACGTTTGTTGCCATGAAAGCAGGTATGACTTTCTTTGACTTAAATGCCAAGAATATTACTGACGGAAGTGTCACAATAAAAAACAACCTTTTCAGTGGTGAGGTTGATGCTGATAATGGTACTTGGTTCAGTCTTCATAAAAATATCACTACCCGTACATTCGAGAACAATTATATCACCAATGGTTTTGCATTGAAAAACTGGGGTGTGGAAGAGGATGAGAAGCCGGTAGAAACCGCCCTTCCCATGAACGAACTGTTCGAAGATGTGTCTAACAGGAATTTCACCATTAAGGATAAATCCTCTGAGGTTTATATACAAGGCATCGGTGACCCGTATTGGAGAAAATAAAACCGGAATACTAACGAAAAACAAATAAAAACTATGAGAACTTTCTTATTCATATTATTGGCAGGCTTGTTAGGAGCATGTAGCGACGATGGCGAACTGAATGGCGCCGTGGAAGCCGATAATCTGGAATTGTCGAAGAATGAACTGAAACTTTCCAATGTAGCCGGTTCTTCTACTGTGGATATAACAGCCACTGCCGATTGGGTAGCTGCTGTGGTAGAGCCGGTTGGCGATGCGGAGAATATGTGGCTTACCTTGTCGAAAGATAGTGGTACGGGAAATGATGAACTTCGTCTGTTTGTTACGGAAAATACAGATGGAGCCAAACGTACTGGTAAGGTTAAAATAACCATGGCGGGTGCCGGTGCTGCTTTGGAACAGGAGATTTCCGTAGAGCAACTGGGTTCCGATCCTGACATTCTGCTTGAATTTACCTCCGAACCTATCTCTTTCCGGGGAGCGGAAGTGGAGCTTAAAGTCGTTTCCAATGTAGAGTGGGAAATGAATCTCGATGAGCAGTGCGATTGGATTGAAGTAGTGGAGGAAACTCCGGCAACCCGTAATTTCACAACCGATAACCTGAAGCTCAAAGTGGCTCTTAATACGGGTGTTGCCCGTTCTACGGAACTTGTTTTCAAAACAGTAGGCGAATACAAATTACAACGTGTACTGAAAGTAATGCAAGAAGCAGTGAACGGTATGGCAACCATTGAACAGGATGAGTATGCCATTCCGTATATATGCCGTAAACTGGTAATTCCTTTCACTCAGGAAGGGGATGAATTGGTAGAGGATTTTGATGCCATTCCTTCTGAGTCTTGGATTACCCACAATAAGCGGGAGTCAACAGAAAATGAGATTGTATTGACAATTGCAGATAATGAGGGTGTTTTACCCCGTACATGTACAGTGCGTATCTTGGATAAGAGCGTGACGATTTTCCAATACGGAAAGCCCGATACCGGCATCGGTGATGACAAGAGTGTCGGAGTATTGGCTTTCCCTGGTGCGGAAGGTGGTGGTCGCTTTACTACGGGCGGACGTGGCGGTACACTCTATAAGGTTACCAATTTGGAAGATTACGGTAGTGGAGAAACACCGATAAAAGGTAGTCTGCGGTACGGTATCGAGCAAGTGGAAGGTCCTCGTACTATCGTTTTCGATGTTGACGGTATTATTGAATTGAAACAGGGTATTTATCTGGTAAATCATCCGGATTTGAGCATCATCGGACAGACTGCTCCGGGAGAGGGTATTACATTGAAGAATTATAATTTTTCTTTCAACCTTTCCAAAGAGCCGGAAAAAGGTGCAGGAAGTAAAATCAATGCTATTGTCCGTTTCTTGCGAATCCGTCCGGGAGATACTCATTCCGATTATGGCGAGGATGCTATTGGCGGACGCTATTTTACAGATGGAATCATCGACCATGTTACTGCCGGTTGGAGTGTGGATGAAACGTTGACTTTCTATGGAGTGAGAAACTTTACGGCGCAATGGTGCATTGCCAGTGAGAGTCTGAACTTGTCGAACCATGCCAAAGGCGCCCATGGTTACGGTGCTATGTTTAGCGGTGATAATGCTTCTTTCCACCATATTCTGTTGGCACATCATGGTAGCCGTTGTCCGCGTATCTCCGATCTTTCGGAACCGGGAACTCAGGCTGACTATGACTATTGCGGATATTTTGATGTACGCAATAATGTTTATTACAATTGGAGTGAAAGCGGTTTCGGAAGCTATGGTGGCAAGTATGCCAAATTCAATCTGACAAATTGCTATTATAAGCCGGGACCGGCTACTGGTACGGGATATAAGTCATATCGTATTCTTTCTTCCGATCCCACTGCCAGAGCTTATATCGATGGTAATTATGTAGAAGGTAATTCGAAGGTCAGTGCCGATAACTGGACGGACGGTGTTTGGGCGCAGTTTGATAAGAGCTTGATTGAGGAAGGTGTGTCTGAAGAAGAGAAACAAGCTATGAAGATGGCGGATTATCAACCGTTCGGTAAGGTGACCAATCATACACCGCAAATTGCTTATGAAAGAGTATTGGATTATGCCGGTGCTTCTTTGCGTCGTGATGAGATAGACCAACGAGTAGTAGGAGAAGTCAGGGCAGGAAGTGCTCCTTATAAAGGTTCGAAGATGCAATATTGGGATGACAAAGGAAATTTGGTTACTCTGAAAGACTCTGATAAAAAACCGGGTATTATCGATACTCCGAGTGATGCAGCCGGAGGCTATAAAGAAGTGAAGAAAGGTTATCTTTGGCCGGATAGTGATAATGACGGCATACCCGATATTTGGGAACAGGCATACGGCATGAATCCGGAAGACCCTGCAGATGCCAATCAAATCAGTACCAATGTAGATCCTAATGGCCGTTACTCCAATTTGGAAGTATATTTCCATAATCTGGTACAGCATATCGTTTATTATCAGAATGAAGGTGGTCTGTCTATGGAGAGAAAATAGTGAACAACACATACATATACTATATATTTTAGAAAAATGAATAAGTTAATCATAAGCATATTTACTTTGTTGATGGTAGCGGTCGGTGCAATGGCACAGACTGCCACCGTAACAGGTACGGTGACCGACGACTATGGTCCTGTAATCGGCGCCACTGTGATTGTACAAGGTACGACATTGGGTTGTACTACGGATTTGGATGGCAAATTTACATTGACAAACGTTCCTGATGTGAACAAGGCTGTTTTGAAAATCAGTTTTGTAGGTATGGAAGAAGTGAAAGAACCGTTGAAGGGTCGTACTTCGGGTATTAATATACACATGACTGAGTCTGCCAGTATGCTGGAAGATGTAGTCGTTATTGGTTACGGTACTCAGAAAAGAGGTAATCTTACCGGTTCTATCTCCAGTGTGTCGGGAAAGATTCTGGAAAAAGTGCAGACAACTTCTGCAGCCGAAGCTATTGTCGGTAAACTGCCGGGCGTACAGGTGACGACGGTTGATGGTTCGCCCGATGCGGAAGTTAAGATTCTGGTACGTGGCGGCGGCTCTATCACACAGGACAACAGTCCGCTGATTATTCTCGACGGTTTTGAAGTAAACAGCCTGAATGATGTTCCGCCTACGGATATCGAATCTATTGAAGTATTGAAGGATGCCGCTTCTACAGCTATTTATGGTGCTCGTGGAGCCAACGGCGTTATTTTGGTGACAACCAAGAATCCGACGGAGGGTCGTGTTTCTGTCAGCTTGAATACCTATGTACAAACCAAGACGCTTTCCAATAAACTGGATGTGATGGACCCGTATGAATTTGTATTGATGCAGTATGAGAATGCCCGTCAGAAGAGTTCCAATCCGACTGACTTTAACAATAAATACGGTCATGCCTACGAACATTATATCTATCAAGGCGACCCTGGTACCGACTGGCAGGATGAGGTGTTCGGTACTCATCCCGTGGCTTCTTATCTTGATCTCAGTGTGAATGGCGGTACGGAGAAAGCAAAATACAAACTGGCTTTTATTCATCAGGATCAACCCAGTGTAATGGTAGGCAATGGTTTGAAGCAGAACAACCTGAATGCCTCGTTCAACCTAAAGCCTTTCAAGTTTCTCACAATGGAATATCGTACCCGCTTGTTGCATAAGGAAGTAGACGGTTCCGGAACAGAGGGAGTCAGTTTGTTGGATGCTTTGCGCCAGGCACCTACCGAAGGATTGGATGAATACATGACTCTACCTGAGGACGATACTTATTTCGATCCGGACCAGTTGGAAGAAATCGTACGTTTCAATCCCAAAGAAGAGTCAGAAAAGAACTATAAGAAACGTATTAATAAGTCGCTCAATACCATGGGAGCGCTGACATGGGAAATAAAGAAAGGACTGACTTTGCGGAATGAGTTCGGTTTTGAAAATAATACCGAAGAACAACGCAAATTCTGGGGTATGGGCACCAAGAATGCCAAGAATAACAATAACCAGCCTATGGCGGAATGGATGATGAAGCAAGGTACCAAGTGGCAGTTGACCAATGTATTGAACTACAATTTTACTTTGGATGATGATGCACACGATATCCGGTTGATGTTGGGACAGGAAATCAAACACCAGCAAACCAAGACCAAGACTTATTCCACCCGTTATTTTCCGGAGAATACTACGGCTGAGCAGGCGTTTGACAATCTGTCACTCGGTACTCCGTACGAAAATTCTTCAAAAGCGGATTCTCCCTCACGCATATCTTCTTTCTTCGGTCGTATCAATTATGGATATAAGGATAAATATCTGGCTACGTTTACGCTTCGTGCCGACGGCTCATCGAAATTCGCTTCCAATAATCGTTGGGGATTCTTTCCGGCAGGAGCTTTGGCATGGCGTCTTTCCAATGAAGACTTTATGCAGGACATTCCCTGGATTTCCAACCTGAAACTACGTTTGAGTTACGGTACTTCCGGTAACGACCGTATTGATGCCGACCTCTATCAGAAACTCTACGGAGTAAGCAGCAAGACGCCTGCCGGCTGGGGCGAAATAAGCCGCTACTATTATCAATTCTATAATACCAAATATGTGTATAACCCCAATGTGAAATGGGAGACTACCATTACCCGTAATCTTGGTTTCGACTTCGGTTTCTTTAAGGAACGTCTCAGCGGTACGGTAGATATTTACTGGAATACGGTGAAAGATTTGCTTGTTCCTTCGGACATTCCCGGCTATACGGGGTATACCAAATTGATGACTAATGTGGGGCAGACTTCCAATCGGGGTATCGAACTTCAGTTGAATGCCTATATCGTTGAAACAAAAGATTTCTCTCTGAATGCGAATTTCAATATCGGTCATAATAAAAACAAAATAGACAAACTGGCAAGCGGTGAGAAAGAATGGATACTGACTTCCGGTTGGAATAAAGGTCTGATGAATGCTGATGATTACCGTGCTTATGTAGGTGGTACCAGTGGACTGATTTACGGATACGTCAATGACGGTTTCTATACGGTGGATGATTTTGAATCGTTCGATGCTAAATCGCGTACTTGGAAATTGAAAGAGGGTGTGGTAGACTCCAGCCCGTTGTCGGACACTCCGCGTCCAGGTAATGCCAAGTTCAAGAAGCTGACTCCGGTAGACCCGAACAGCGCCAATCCTTATCAACTGACAGAAGCCGACCGTACCGTTATCGGAAATACAACTCCGAAGTTCTCGGGTGGCTTTGGCTTGAACGCTACTTATAAAGGTTTTGACCTCAGTATGTTCTTTAACTTCATGTACGATTTCGATGTATTCAATGCCAATAAGGTAATGCTTACCACCTGGGCGGATAACCATGAAAATAACTTCGGCATGGAAGTAGCTTCCGACAGACGTTGGCGCAATTTCGACGATATGGGTAATGAAATCCGCTATAGTCCGGAAATTCTTGCCGAATTCAATAAGAACGCTACTATGTGGAATCCTACATCCATAGGTAAGCCTATCTGTATGTCTTATGCAGTGGAAGACGGTTCGTTCCTGCGTCTGAACTCGGCTACTTTGGGTTATACGCTTCCGCAGGAGTGGACTAAGAAAGCCGGTCTGAGCAAAGTGCGTTTCTATGTAGCGGGAAGTAACCTGTTTACTATTACCGGATATACCGGATATGACCCTGAAGTGGATATTGCCACGGGGTTAACGCCGAATATAGATAATAACCGTTATCCGCGTAGTCGTACCTATACTTTTGGCGCACAGTTGACCTTTTAGTTGAATCTTTAAAAAAAGAACTATGAATAAGAAACTTTTATATGCGTTCGTTGCAGGTTCTCTGCTTTCTTTGTCTTCCTGCAATGACTTCTTGGATGTGACACCGGCTTCGGGATTTACCCCCGATTACGTATTCTCTTCCGAGACGGAGATGAAATCATTGATGACCCGTATTTATTCTTCCATGACGGAAGACGGTCTTTACGGCAGTAATCTGGCCAGCGGATTTAATACGAATACCGATGTGGAAATGTCTTCCTTCAAGAACAGTACGGTCAATTCCGCAGGGTCGGATATAGGTTGCTTTGATGCACGTCCCACCTGGGGAACACTGAACAGTACTTGGAATAATCTGTATTTTGTCATAAACTATGCCAATGACTTTTTGCAATCCGTTCAAGAGTCTCCTCTTTGGTCGGAAGAGATAGGCAAAGAAGGTCCTACCGAAACACAACAGATGTATGGCGAGGTAAAGACACTTCGTGCCATGTTTTATCTTGACTTGATTCGTACATGGGGCGATGTAGTGTTTGTTACCGAACCTACAGAGTCTACGGATGATTTCTTCAGTCGCGGCACTACCAACCGTGACAAGATACTCGAATTCCTTATCGATGATCTTATTGCAGCAGAACCGATGATGAAGTATGCTGCCGACTTGGATTACGGTGTAGAACGTGCTTCACGCGAATTCTGTCAGGCACTTATCGGACAGCTTGCCTTGTACCGTGGCGGTTGGGCATTACGTGCCGATAAAGATAATCCTACGAATGTAGGCTATATGGAGCGTGGAGATAATTTCGAGCACTATTATCAGATTGCCGTTACCTATTTGGGCAAGGTTATCAAAGAAGGCAAGCACGATTTGAAACAGAGTTTTGAAAACCTGTGGATGAACGAATGTAACTGGAAAACCGCCAATGATGATGATGTTATTTTTGCAGTTCCCATGCTGAAAAGTATAAGCAGCCGTTTTGCCTATAATATCGGTGTTACCATTGCCGAGGGTAACCATGAATACGGAAGTGCCCGTAATTACGTCACTTTCTGCGGCACTTATATCTTTTCGTTCGATAAGGACGATTTGCGTCGCGATATGACTTGTGCGCCTTATAAATACGATAAGGATTTGAATCAGGAATATGATATGGGTATTGCCGGTATGGGGGCAGCCAAATGGTCTAAACTCTATATGCAGTCTCCGTTGGGCACAAGCAGCGGAACCAACACTGGTGTCAACAATGTGCGTATGCGCTTTGCCGACGTGTTGTTAATGTATGCCGAAGCCGTGAATGAACTTTACGGTCCCCGTGAGGATGCGCAGGAAGCTTTGAAGCGTGTGCGTCGCCGTGCTTTTGCCTCTTCTCTCCATGCAGAGAAAGTGGATACTTATGTGGCATCGCTTACCAATGAACAGGATTTCTTCCAGGCCATTATGAATGAACGTAAGTGGGAATTTGGCGGTGAAGGTATCCGTAAGTACGACCTTGCCCGGTGGAATAAATACGGTGAAGTTATTTATAACCTTTACAATGAAATGATTAATTGGGGACTGGTAGCCAACGGTACGGCTGTGCCGGGAATAGAGAAAGTACCCGAACGCATCTACTATAAGAGCGTACCCGACCCGGAACATGCCGGTCGTACGGTTCTTGACATTGTGGGAATCGATGAATACGGTCCCGAGGTGGGACGTCCTGCCGGTTATGAGATGAAGGAATATGCCATTACATGGCGTACACTCAATCAGGAGACCCAGCAGTATGAGCCGGCAAGCGAAATTTATTGGAGTTTCCGTGGATTCATTAATAAAAATAATGAGCAGATGGTGAAACCTACCGATCCTTTGCGTTATCTCTGTCCTTATCCGTCCAAAGTGATTACCGACCATAGAGGACTGATTCAAAACTATTACGGATATTAATTACAGCTAAAAGATGAAACTTATGATAAAGTTATTTCATAAACTGATGACGGCCGCATTGCCCGTATTGCTGTGGGGAACACTGCTTACCGGCTGTACGGATGATAAATATAATAAGATAAACGACCTGTTCCAGCCTCGTTTCGTATTGGAGGAGCCGGAAGTGAAAGGCAATTCTATCAGCCTTGTGTGGTATAAGGTTAATGATGCTGTTTCCTATACGGTGGAGTATTACCTCGACCAGTACCACAGCAACTTGTTCATGGCTCAGGAAACAACAGTACCGCAATTGTTTGTCGATGACATTCCCTACGGAACTACGTATTACATTCGTGTACGTAGCAATGCGGCTGATGAGGCCAATAATTCGCAGTGGAGTTACACTACGGCTTCTACCGAGAAACGGCCGGAGTTTACCCGTCTGCTCGAAGATGTTTCAAAGACTGAGATTACAGAGACAACCGCTATTATCCGTTGGAAGAAGGATTATAAGAAAGATCCCGTAGACAGTATCAGCGTAATGCCTATGATGGACGCTACATTGCCGGGAGTAAGCCGTTATCTCACTATTGATGAAATGTTGCAGGGGTATGCGGAAATTGAAGGGCTGACGAAGAATACGCTTTATACAGTTAATGTATACGATACTAATAAACCTCGCAAGTACGACAAGCCTTATAATTCCGTAACGCTCCGTACTGCCGGACCGTCTGCATCGTCCATTCCTGTAGGACCGGAAGACGATCTTTCTGCCATGTTGTTGGAGAATGACCTTAATCCGGAGATTCCGGAAGGAACGGAATATTACCTGCCTGCCGGTTCTTCCTACCGTATTACTCCGTTCGAACTTGCCAAAGGTTTCCGTCTGGTAGGCAGCAGTGAGGGTGTCAAGCCGAAAGTGATTTTGGACGATTGGTGGCGGATTGCCGAAGGCTCGTATATTACGGCATTGGAATTTGAGAATATCGAGTTCTCGCATACATCCAACAATAAGTATTTCATGAATGCCGACAAGTCATTCACCATTGAAAGTGTCAGCTTCGTCAATTGCGATTTCATCGGGCTTACCCGTGGCTTCTGGCGTCATCAACAGGCAACCAGCAAGCATATCATGAGCTTTGCGGTGGAAGGATGCCGTTTCGACAAGTGCGGTTGGCAGACAGGTAGCTACGGTTTGATGGATTTGCGCTCGTTCAATGACCCGACGGCATACGACCAAGTGGATAAAGCTGTCTTCCGCAATTGTACGTTCAGTCGTGACAATGACGGTACGACAGGATTCGGTTGGGGCAATCTTTTCAATGCACCTTACATTGATAAGCCCATACAGTTGGAATTCAAGAATATCACAGTCTATAACTACTGTCTCAATAAACGTTTGATAAATATCGGTTCTGCCGTGGGCTCCGAACTGACTATCGAGGGCATGGTGCTTGCATCGCCTTCAGGAGACCTTTATGTGGCGGGTGCCAATACCACTACTCATTTCGCCAACAACTATACGACGAAAGATTATGTTTTGGGTGGTGCCAAGATGAATGCTATAGACTTGGATATTACGGCAGCCGAACTGTTTGCCGATCCCGATAATGGCGACCTTACCATCAAAGACAGTTCTTCGCCGATAGTTACCAATCGTGCGGGTGATACACGCTGGTTGCCTTGATAAAAGAACAATAATAAAACTGACGAAATTATAAACTTAAAAATTTAATAATATGAAACTTAAACATTTATTCTATGCAGCAGCCGTCTCTACATTGGCGGCTGCTTGCAGCGAAGCAGACGAGTTGAGCTCTGGTATCCGCTCAGAGAAGACATTGGATGCCATCCATTCGGGCACGGACCGTTTTGCCACACGTGTCAATCTGAACAGCGAGTGGGAGAGTGGTGATGCTATCGGAGTATATATGCTCGATGCAGGAACAGGAAACATCCGTAACTCTGCAATGAATATACAGTATAATGCCGATGTGGCAGAAACATCTACAGAAACCAACTTTGTAGCTGCCGCAGGTGGAATAGGTATTTATGACCAACCGTGCGATTTCGTGGCATATTATCCCTATTCTTCCGGTGAGGAAGGGAAAGTGGATGCCGGTGCAGGTGTATACAAGATAGACTTGGCAGACCAGTCTGCCGGTATTGCCGGTCATGACTTGATGTGGGCAAAGGTTGAGAACAAGGCTTCGGATGAATTGCTGAGTAGCGGGCTGTCTATGACTTTTCATCATCAGTTGGCATTATTGTATGTAAATATAGGTAATGAAGATGTGAAAGTCGAAAATGTGAAAGTAAATGGACTCAATACAACTGCTCATTTTGACCTGCTCAAAGGAGAACTGTCTGTAGATGATGCACCGAAAGCAGTCACTTTACATAAATTGTCTGATAAATCGTTTGTAGGTGTGATGCTTCCTGTTGCTAATATAGCAAAGGTTATGTCTGTAACCATTGAAGCAGGTGGAAAGATTTTTCAATATATGGTACCGGCAACCAGTAAGATTTCTAAGTTTGAAGCCGGTTATGAATACATATTTAACATAAATCTGAAAAACTCATCCGGCGATTTGATTTCGGGCGGGAATGGAAGTAATGAAGGTTGGAAACCTGGTGAGAATGAAGGTGGCGATGCTACAGAGACCAATCCGGAAATACCAAGTGGATATGAAACCATTCCGGTTAATGGTGATACAGAACTGACTACTGTGTTGGACGGTGCTTCTGGTAAGATTGCTTTGTTGTTTGCATCAGGTAATTCTTACAATTTTAGCACTAATCTGGTGATACCGTCTGCAGTTACGGAATTGATGTTGTTGGGTGACGGGAAACAGCAAGTGGTATTGTCCATGAAGAGCATTATAAATACCGGTCTTCAGAAACTTTCTTTGAATAATTTAAAGATTACAGGCGAATCAAAGACTACTTTGTTAAGTAATGCGGCAGAAGAAAACCTTGATCACCAATTTGCATCGGGTGCAGTGATAGAGATAAAAAAATGCGAGCTTACAGGAATGAAATATGTATGTAATTGGGATGGTAATAAGGATTGTGATGTTGAAAGAAATACCTTGTCTTCTTTTGTGGTAAACGATTGTTATATGCACGACATCGTTTCTGTCTTTGAAGAATATCGTTCGGAGACGATGACGTTTACAAATTCTACTTTCTATAAGATGTCGGGACAAGCTATTCATCCGCATACTTATGGCTCTGCTCCCAATCCGACAATAATCGTACAATATTGTACATTGGTTAGTTTGGATAAAACTCCGATTCAAGGAACAAATCAGGGTTGTAATATAACTTATGAAAACAACGTTTCTGCTATGATAGATCCGGAACATTCCAACTTGTCCTATAACACAAGTCGTTCGAATGGCGATGGCAATTATGCAGCGAAGAATGACGAAGATGGAAAAGTGGCAACTGGTGGTTTCAAGCACGTTAATTTTAATACCGATTATACAGTATCTGACTTGTTCGTGAATGCAGCCAACGGCGACCTTACGCTCAAAATTGATGTTCAAGCAGGTGATCCCCGCTGGTATAAATCAGTAGAATAATCCGTGTTTACGTATAACAATTATTTAGACTATAACTTTATGAAATTATTTCATACCCTATTATATCCCCTTTTGGGACTATTGTTCCTCTCCTGCTCGGACAACGAGCAGGAGACGGGTGATAATCCTGCGCCTACTACCGGTACGATTACGTTCGGTGTAGACCTGACAGGCTTTACCACCCGTGTCACACAAGACGGCACGTCTTGGACGAATGGGGACAAGATTGGAACATTCGCCTTGGATGCCGATACGTCCGAGCCGGTATTGGACAATGTGAATGTACCTTATGTATGTGCTGAGGACGGTCAGTCGGTAGCATTCACTTCGGAAACTCCGCTTGCGGTGCAGGACGATGGCAAGCCGGTGAAGTTTGTCGCTTACTATCCGTATAATGCCGATATGCAGGATTTTAACTATCCGGTGTCGATAGCCGACCAAAGCAATGGAAGTACCGCTTGCGACTTGCTGTACGGTACTGCATCCGAACCGTATGTGTATGATAAAGAAAGCGATACGAACATTGCGTTGAAATTTACACACCGTCTCTCAAAGGTGGTTTTGAAGTTCATGGATATGGAAAAGAACCCCTTGACGGTAAGTGATGTGAAGATACTGGGTATGCCGGTTTCCGCTGCATTCAATGTGCAGACGGGGGCGTTGACAACAGATGATAATTCCGTAGCCGATATAACTCCTTACGTGAATTCTGCTAACAATTATCGTGAAGCCATCATTCTGCCCGTTGCTTTAAGCGATGCTTACAAGGTTTCGTTTGTTTTGGACGGCAGAACACGCGAATGGGTGTTTGCCGACCTTGATATCAGTCTGCCCAAATTCAATGCCGGTTCGCAATATACGTTCGGAATTTATATCGATCCTACGGAAGATATTATCATAGGCCGTCTGGAAGATGTGGATGCAGGAAACAGCTCCGCTCCGTGGGAAGACGGCAGCAATGAAAACGGTACGGCGGATGGGAATCAACCTGCCGAGTACCATCTCTTTCCAGCCGATAAAGCAACTAATGCTTTTGCCGATACGGAATTGAAAATCTCTTTCGACGGCGTAGCGCCTGAGCTGGGTACAAGCGGATACATCCGCATTTATCGGATGAGCGACCATAAGATGGTGGATGAGATTAATATGGGAGAACGACGTGTGTCCATTGAAGATGGAAAAACTCTTCTGAATACTTGGATGGATATCATAGGCGTGACACCTAAGGGTTCTTCTGTCAGTCGTCGCGTGGTGAACTATTATCCGGTACGGGTGGAAGAAAATGATTTTATCATCAAGCCCCATCAGCAACGTTTGGATTTTGATACGGAGTACTATGTGGTTATTGACCGCGAAGCTATCGGTCAGGAAGATTTTCCGGGCATTTACGGCCGTGCGTGGACTTTCAAGACAAAGCCTGCTCCTCAGATTGACGGTCCGGAATATAATGTACGGATAAGCCATACCGATGCGGCAGCCCATTTCTATACATTGCAGGGAGCTATCGATTTTTGTGCTGTTAATGTAGATCTAAATGCACAGAAAATATTCCGGTTGGATGATGGTATTTATCAGGAAATGATTTATTTGCGCGACCAAAGTAATATTACTATTAAAGGGAATCCGGGAGATAATACAGCGGTTAACGTTCAGTATGATAACTCGAATGATATAAACGGCGGTATCGGCGGTGGTACGAATATCGATCAGTTTGCTCCGGTGGGAACAATTGTACCTTCTTCCGGTGGTCGTTCGGTTGTAATACTTCAAGGTAATTCCGAGCATATTCGTTTTGAGAATCTTACAATAGAGAATGCTTATGGATGGACGTTGGGCAAAAACGGACAAGCCGAAGCGTTGTTTATTGATAATAAGTCGGCCGCTCTTGTCAATTGCCGTATTCTGAGTTTTCAAGATACTTTGCTTCCGGGCGGTGGATATAATTGGTTCTACAAATGCTATATCGCAGGTGCTACGGATTTTATCTGGGGTTCGGGAGAAGTTGTGTTGTTTGAAGACTGCGAACTTCATGCACCTACCGGCACTCGTGCCGTGATGCAGGCTCGTGTCAAAGAAGGTTATTTGGGTTATGTGTTCGACCGTTGCCGTTTTACGGTAGGCGAGGGAGTTACTAAGTCCACATTGATTTATCAGTATGCACCTGACAACCTGACTTTCCTGAACTGTACATTTGCCGATGTGTACGGTCCGAACTTTGTAGGGGAAAATAAACCGTTGGAGCCTACCGTACCGTCGGTTACCGCCGGTTGCAAGATGTACAACGGTAAGACAGAATCCGGAGACGATTTCTACAATCTTATTCCTGAAGCTGTGAGAACTACGGTACTTAATCTTAGTGAGGCACAGTTTAATGAAAACTTCGGTAGCCGGGAAAAGATTATGAGTTGGAAAGGCAATGATCCCTCTTGGTTTAAGGAGTAAACAAACACAAATATAAATACTTAAAAGTTTTATAACTGATGAACAGATTAATGAAAATGGCGGGCTTCATGCCCGTCATTTTAGGAACACTTTGCGCTTGTCAAAGCGCTTCGACGGAGCGTTATGACATCGCAAACAAGGAAGACCTTTATAAGAATCTTCCCTTTGAGATGCCTGTCGTACAGCATCCCTCTTTCCCAGACTATCAGGTGGATATCCGTGATTTCGGTGCAAAGGCGGACGGTGAGACACTGAACACCGAAGCCATAAACAATGCCATCAGGGCGGTGAGCGAGAAGGGTGGTGGTAAAGTAATCATTCCCGAGGGATTGTGGCTTACGGGGCCTATTGTATTGCAGAGCAATGTCAACCTGCATGCCGAACGAAATGCGCTTGTACTCTTCAGCGATGATGCCGCTTTGTATCCGTTGGTACATACCTCTTTCGAGGGGTTGGACATGCTCCGTTGCCAGTCGCCTATCTCTGCGATGAAAGCAGAGAATATAGCCATTACGGGGCACGGGGTCTTCGATGGTTCGGGCGATAGCTGGCGACCTGTGAAACGTAATAAAATGACGGACGGACAGTGGAAGGCACTGCTCAGGTCGGGTGGTGTGGTAGACGATGCCGGCAAAGTGTGGTATCCCGATGCCGGTGCTTTGAAAGCTTCTGTACTTACCGGCAGTAAAGAGAAAAGAACAGTTTCTGCCGATGAATGGGAAGGAATGAAACGCTGGTTGCGTCCTGTGCTGCTGAGCTTCGTAAAGAGTAAACGCATATTGCTGGAAGGCGTAACGTTCCGCAATTCGCCCAGTTGGTGCCTGCATCCGCTCTCTTGCGAAGACCTGACATTGGATGGCGTCAAGGTGTTCAATCCCTGGTATTCGCAGAATGGAGATGCCCTCGATGTGGAATCGTGTAAGAATGTGGTGGTAGCCAATTGCCTGTTCGATGCGGGTGATGACGCCATTTGTATAAAGTCGGGTAAAGATGCCGACGGCCGTCGACGCGGAGAACCTTGCGAGAATGTGATAGTGAAGGACAACACCGTATTGCACGGACACGGCGGTTTTGTTGTGGGCAGTGAAATGTCCGGCGGCGTCAGGAATGTGTATGTGGCAGACTGTACATTCATCGGTACCGATGTCGGGTTGCGTTTCAAGAGTACGCGCGGCCGTGGTGGTGTGGTGGAAAATATCTACGTGGACAATATCAATATGATAAACATTCCGGGTGATGCATTGATTGCCGACCTCTATTATGCTGTGAAAGAAGCGCCCGGTGCTCCTGTACCTGCCGTGACCGAAGAGACTCCGGCTTTCAGGAATATCCACATCTCCAATGTATCCTGCAAAGGTGCCGGCCGTGCCATGTTCCTGAACGGACTGCCCGAAATGCCTATCGAGAACTTTTCTGTTAAGAATATGAAAGTAGCCGATGCGCAGAAAGGAGCTTCCATAAACAAGGTTGCCGGAATTACTCTGGAAAATATCGAAATAGAAACGGCTGATGATGCGTATCTGCAAGTGGAGAATGCCACGGATATAGTCATCGACGGTAAGGCATACGATAAAATCTCGGAAAGGAGATTGCTCACACAGAATTGAATTTCGACATAACTTCGTGTAGGCAAGGCACGGATTGTATGGAACTTGTAAACCGGAAGCGGCTACTTCATACAATCCGTGCCTATTGTATTTTCAGGAGGTGCTCTATTCGCTTTTTTCCCCTTCTATATACAGTTTGGTATTTATCTATAACTCTTTACGGTTATCATACTTATGGAAAGGTCCGTTTCCCATGGGAGAAACAACCGTTTCCCCTAAAGGAAACAAGAATTTCCCTTAAGGGGAACTGGAGTTTCCTTTAAGGGGAACGAGCGTTTCGCTAGTGGAAACGTCCGTTTCGCCTCATGGGAACGGAAGTAACCGCCGGTGTGACGGACCGGCAGGACGTTGTGCCAAAGAATACGGCCGATATCCTTGTCGGATAAAAGCAAAGCGACGAAAAATCTCTTCCTTGCAGATACCGGGAAGAGATTCTTCATCGCTTTACTTCTCTGAATGCTACAGAGTGGGAGTTCTATCGGTTTCTTATAACAGTTTTAGTGTTTTCTTTTGCAGGTCTTTCTCTTGAGAGCTTCCACCTACCAATACATCGAAGGTATTTTGCATGGTACGCATCGTGTTGGTGGTGTTGTCCCACCATTCCAGTTGTTTGGGAGTCAGTTCGAGTTCCACTTTCACGGTCTTTCCTGCCGGGATGCGTACGCGTTTGAAGGCGCGCAGCGTCTTGATAGGACCGTCTGTCTCTCCGTTCTTCTTGAGATATACCTGTACTACTTCCTCGCCGTCGCGGCTGCCGGTATTGGTGACGGGTACGGTGATTTTTGCCGTTTCGCCTACCTTGACAGATGAATCCAGTTTCATTTTACCGTATTTGAATGTGGTGTAACTCAAACCGTATCCGAACGGGAAAAGCGGTTTGCCTTTGAAGAAGCGGTAGGTATGTCCTGCCATGTTGTAGTCTTCGAAGTCGGGCAGTTGCGACAGGTTGCGGTAGAACGTAACCGGCAGGCGTCCGGCAGGGTTGTAGTCGCCGAATAGGACTTCGGCAACGGCCTTACCGCCCGACTGTCCCGGATACCATGCCTGCAGAATGGCTTGGCAGTGTTCCGTTTCGGCTTTCATGGCAATGGGCGAACCCGAACAGTTTACGAAGATAACCTTCTTGCCTGCATCGTGAAGCGCTTTAATCATTTCCCGTTGAACGGCAGGCAGTTCGATGTCCGTGCGGTCGCCTCTCTTGAAGCCGGGCAGGTCAACGCCCATCTCTTCTCCTTCCAGTTGAGGGGATATGCCGCCTGCAAAAATCACGATATCGGCATCTTTCACTTTGGCTACCGAGCGTTGTATGTCGCACTCTTCCTTGAAGCCGATGTCGAAGTTGAGCTGGGCATCGCTGGCAAAGTATTGGAAGCGGATTTCAATGTCATACGATTTGCCGGCCTCTACACGCATGCCGTGTGCTTGCGGACGGCTGCCGTGTTTGTTGGTGAAGCTCTTCACCTCTTTGCCATCGACGAGCAGCTTTACGGAACCGTAGCAGTAGAAGTCGAACACAACATCGCCGCTCTCCCGGGGAGTGAATACGCTTTGGTAAACGGCAGAGAAATCGGTGAGGTTTACGCCCGGTGCAAAAACAGTGGCTCCGGAAGTACAGAGATGGAAAGGAGTGCTTAGCTGTGCCGTGGCTGCGGGTTCGCCCTTGAACTCCGTATTGTTCCAGTAACGGGCGCTGAAGCCGGGGCCGTTTTCGGATTTACACTGGCTGAATACGCTGCGTATCAATTTCCTTTCCACCCATGAACAGCCTTGTTCGTAAATCAGTTTGTCGTCTTTGCCCATGGCCGATCGGATACCGTCCAGAATGGTGATGGTACGTTTGGGAGTACCGTTGTAGTTTCCCCACTGCATCACGGAGTCGTTGGCGTTGGGACCCATTACGGCGATGACTTTCCCGCCGCGTTTGAGGGGAAGGATGCCGTTTTTGTTTTGTAACAGTGTCATGGACTTGCGTGCCATGTCCAGCGACAGTGAGTCGTGCTTGTCGGAGCCGACTACGGAATAGGGTATCTGTGCCCAGTCCACCCGGCTGAGTTCGTCCATCTCGCCCAATTCGAAGCGTGCCTGTAACAGACGTTTTACGGAGCGGTCGATGTCTTTTTCATTGATGAGTCCTCTTTTTACTCCTTCTATCAGCGAACGGTAATTGGAACCGCATTCCAGGTCTGTTCCACTCAGTACGGCGGCAGAAGAGGCGGAAGCGGCATCGGGGTGGGTTTTGTGTCCTTTGGCGTTGTGGAAGTCGCTGATGGCGCTGCAATCGGATACGACAATACCGTCGTATCCCCACTCTTCGCGGAGAATATGCGTCAGCAGGCGGTTGCTGCCGCAGCAAGGTTCACCCTCGAAGCGGTTGTAGGCACACATCACTTCTTTTACCTTACCTTCTTTTACCAGTGCTTCAAAGGGCGGCAGGTAGGTTTCGTACAAATCGCGTGGGCTGATGTTCTCCGCATTGAAGCTGTGGCGGTTCCATTCGGGACCGGAGTGCACGGCGAAGTGCTTGGCGCAAGCGTGTACCTTATCGTATTTCCGGTTTTCGTCCAGGCATTGCAGGCCTTTTACAACATTTACGCCCATAACGCTTGCCAGATAAGGGTCTTCACCGTATGTTTCTATACCCCGTCCCCAGCGAGGGTCGCGGTAGATGTTCACCGTGGGTGTCCAGATGGTCAGCCCTTGATAGCGTTTGTAGCTGCCCTCTTTCGAGTAGACGGCATTCTTGGCGCGTGCTTCGTCGGATACGGCAACGAAAGCTGTATGTAAAGCTTCGGGAGAGAAAGAAGCTGCCATGCCGATGGGTTGCGGAAAAACGGTTGCCAAACCGCTGCGTGCTACTCCGTGCAATGCTTCGTTCCACCAGTTGTAGGGTTTGATACCCAACCGTTCCACGGGCTTTGAGTTGTCCATCATCAAGGATACTTTCTCTTCCAATGTGAGTTGTTTCACTAAATCTTCCGCACGCTCTTCCGGACTGTAGCTGTTGTCCTTATAGACGGACTGTGCAAGGCTGCTACCCGAAACAATGAGGCAGGCAAGCAAATAGGTTATTTTGTTTCTCATGATTATATGAATATAGTTGTTTTTTTCTGTATGCTTTGATAACGTTTTGATATCAACATTTATTTTCTTGTGATACGGAACCAGTCTACATCCGTCCAGCCGCCGTCGTTGGTGCGGATAGCGGGGCGGGTACAAAATGTTCCTACTTTGGCTCCTATCCATTTGCCTTCACGGGCTTGGAAGGTTTCGCCGAGCGGACGGAACTTCTTACCGTCGAGGCTGTAACTGAAGTTGCAGCGTACCAACAGGTCGTCCGTGCCTTTCACTTTACTGCCGTCGGCGCTGAACTTCACTCGCAGGTAGAGGGTAGAGTCTTTTACGGCAACGCTGTCATTTGTTTTTTCGGTGCCGCCTCTGTCTGCTTTCCGGCAGGCGATTTGCGAAAGCACGGTTCCCTGTTCCGTATTCTCCAGTATGAGTCCGGCATAATCCATGCCCATGACTACCAATCCGGTACGCTCGCCTTTGTACTTCGGGTTGGGGCGGAAGGTCAGTTTCATGGTTGCGGTGAAGTTGTCCGACGGGGTTTTCTGCAACAACAGGTTGGGCACATCCCACAAGCTCTTGTAATTATCCGGAACGGGATAGGAGTAAAGACGCACCATACTCCGGTCGCCGGCGTAATATGCCCATTTATCATTGATGTTGGCGTGCCACTGCCATTGCGGAGACAGGGTGTAGCCGTCGAACTCATCGCTTTCTTGTGGGGTACATACGGGGTATGTCTTACCTACATCGGGCTTGCGGTAGGTCAGTACGGGTTCGCCGCATCCGTCTCCGTCTTTGTCTGTTCCGATTACAGGCCAGTCGTCAATCCACTGCATGGGTTGCAGATGTACTACTCGTCCGTAGGCGCCTACATCCTGAAAGTGCATGAACCAGTCTTCACCGGTAGGCGTGTCCACCCAGCCACCCTGATGAGGTCCGTTGACGGGTGAGTTGCCCTGTGCCAGTACGGTACGGTTTTCATAAGGACCATAGATGTTACGGGAGCGAAGCACCACCTGCCAGCCGGTAGCCACGCCGCCGGCAGGGAGGAAAACGTAGTAATAACCGTTGCGCTTGTATAGTTTCGGCCCTTCGCACGTGCCGTGATGTTCGTGTCCGTCGAAGATGATGCGGGAAGGACCGATGACTTGGGTAGCGTCGGCGCTTAACTCGCAGATGGCGATGACGCTTTTCAGCCCGGCGCGGCTGCCGGCGTATGCGTGTGCCAGGTAGACTTTGCCGTCTTCATCCCAAATGGGGCAGGTATCGATAATGCCCTTAATCTCTTTTACAAGTACGGGCTTGCTCCACGGACCTTCTGCCCGGGACGACTTTACCATGAATATGCCTTGGTCTGGGTCTCCCCAGAAAATATAGAATTCGCCGTTATGATGGCGGATACTGGGAGCCCACACACGGTTGCCGTGTTCCGGACGTTCGGGAGTGGTGACCGGAGGAAGGGCGGCGGGTACGGCGGCGCTGATAATAGACCAGTTCACCAAGTCTTTGGAATGGAGAATCTGTAGTCCGGGCAGACAGCCGAAACTGGATGAGGTCAGGTAGAAATCGTCACCCACGCGGCAGACATCAGGGTCGGAGTAGTCTGCATAGAGAACAGGGTTCTTGTAGGTACTGTTTCCTTGGTCGGCTACCCATACTTCGGAAACATAGTTTGATTGTTGGGCCTGGGCACCGGCCGTCAGTACACCGGCAAGGCAGGCGATAATCCATTGTTTTTTCATCTTTGAGTAATCGTTTTTTATGGTATTCTATTTAACGATTGCAATAATACGCGCTTTCCGTTTTTTAAACGGGTAATATCCGGTCGAAAAGGTAGCCTTTTTAATCGGGATATACTTTCATTTGCATAAAAAGTGAAAAACGAATTCAAATATAAGGATTTTACTCTTTTTATACTTATTATTGCGACATGAACACAAAGAAACCGGCTAACATTGCACTGCCGTTTCATACGGTGTGTTTGTTAATTTATTAAATGTAATTTTATGTACTATTTGAAACAATCTTTATTTTTAAGGTGCTTTGTGGGAGGATGCGTATTTCTTCTGTTGCAGGCTTGTGCCGTTCGGAAACATGTGCTTTTATCTTCGGACAATGGTGACGGTACGTATACCAATCCGGTGATTAACGCTGATTATCCCGATCCGGATATCATTCGTGTGGGGAAGGATTATTATATGGTCAGTTCCTCTTTTGTAGGGATGCCGGGAATTCCTATTTGCCATTCGACGGATTTGATTAACTGGGAAATCATCGGACATGCGTACGACAGCATTACTTTTCGTCCGCAATACCGGATGGAGAACGAAAAGACGGCTTACAGCCGTTTGTGTTGGGCGCCTACTATCAGATATTACGAAGGTACTTATTACATAGGTGTCAATATAGCCGATGATGGTTTTATCATGTTCAAAAGTTCAAAGCCGGAAGGACCTTACACGATGCATAAGTTCGACAAACGTTTGTACGATCCCGGCTTTTTTATTGATGATGACGGTAAGAAATACGTTACGCACGGGAAAGGGAAAATCTATCTGACCCGGCTGAAAGATGATGCGACCGGCGTACTCGATCCTGCGGACAGGGGAAAACTCATTATCACCGCTCCCGAAGGGTACGGACATTTGTTTGAGGGTTGTCATACCTATAAACGGAACGGTTGGTATTATGTATTCAATCCCGCATTGGGATATGACGGAGTGCAGATGATTAGCCGTTCGCGAAATCTTTACGGACCTTATGAAACAAGGGTGTTGATTGATGATGACATTAATTATGCGGATGCAGGTGTACATCAGGGCGGTTATGTGGAAACAGCCGAAGGAGAATCTTGGGCATATACCTTCCAAGACCGTGATTATATGGGAAGATGTCTGATGATGTATCCCATGGAATGGGAGAATGATTGGCCGGTGGTAGGACCGGAGAACAGACTGGGAAAAGGAGTTGTTACGTATCGGAAACCGGCTATCAAGGGTAAGCATAAGATGAAATATCCGCAACATTCCGATTCGTTTGAGGATACGGAACTGGCACATATATGGGAGTTCAACCACGTACCACATAAAGAGAACTGGAGTTTGAAGGACCGTCCCGGATATTTCAGAATCTATGCCGGATATGCCCGCGGTTTCTATTGGGCGCGTAACTCGTTGACACAGAAAGTTACGGGACCGTATAGCACGGGAACGGTTTTGCTGGAGACAGCAGGCTTGTGGGAAGGAGATTTTGCAGGCAACGGCATCATGGGACGAATGATGTATCAGTTTGGTGTCCGAAAGAAAAACGGGGTGTTTTGGCTGGAGATGCGCCAATCCTATCGCGATGCGGGAGAGGAAGTCGTAGATAGCCTCGAATTGGGAGATATTTCGAAGATTTATTTGCGGACGGAAACGACCAAGGAGGGCGCCACGCGTTTTCATTATAGTTTGGATGGACGTAAATACCATCGTTTCGGACCGGAGGGAGTATCTAATTTTTGGGGATTCTTAGGTATACGCCATGCACTTTGCTGCTATAACGTAGTAAAAGGTAATCCTTGTGGTTATGCTGATTTTGACTATTTTGAATTGGAAAGTACGCATCGGGGTAATCATTATGACGCGTTTGCCGGAGTTGATTTTTCACAGTATGACGATCGTGAGGGTATGAAGCTGGTTCGTCCTATTACCAAGCGTCCTATGCAGTTTGTTACGGAAATTGAAAATGGGAATTGGCTTGTATTTAATAATCTGACTTTCAAGAAGCGACCGAATAAAGTCGTGTTGGAGGTGAAAGCTGCAAACCGGAATGCCGTACTTGAAATAAGGAGAAATTCCTTGCAAGGAGAATTGATTGCTTCTTGTCCGATTCGGTCAACCGGTAATGAGTGGGGTAAACAGGCATTTGAGGTACGGAAGTTGAAAAAGAAAGAGAAACTTTATTTCGTATTTTGGAATGCTGATAAAGATTTGGCTATCAGGAGTTTTATGTTTGAGTAAAACCAGTTTATGGAGGAGGTGGTATCTTGAGCATCTCTTTCACTGAAATATAAGGAATGTGTTCAAATGATTTTAATGCTTTTGGGCAATATTACCTGCTTTTTCAGGCACGGAATTACATGGATTTTAAGGCTTTTGTAAACCGAGGCCGTGCAATCCATGTAATTCCGTGCCTGAAGATTCATTATAATGTGAATACTCACATTATGATGACAGCCTTAAAATAATTACAGGTTTTTAGCTTTGGGATGTATCCTTTTTCTCTTTATATTCCGAAGGTGTGACCCCCATAACCTTTTTAAAGCATTTGCTGAAGTACTTCGGATCGCTGAATCCGGTCATATAAGCAATTTGCGAGAAGTTATACTCTCCGCTGTCTATCAGTTGTACGGCGCGTTTGATGCGGATTTCGCGTATGAAATCCACGGGAGTAAGCCCGATAATCGATTTCAACTTCCGATAAAAGATAGTACGGCTCATCATCAGATGCTCGGCGAATGCGTCGATAGTCAGCTCCGAGTTGTCCATTTGCTGTTCCATAAACTCCATAACCTTTTGCATGAATTGTTCGTCAAAAGGAGTAATCTGAGGTTGTGAAGGGGTGAGGTTGCCGGAGATAATGGCGTTCTTGCTTTCAGTGAGTTGCGCCATGTACATTTCCTGCAACGATTTGCGTTGGCGGAGGAGCGTGACGATACGGGTTTTCAAGTAAGTGGCGCTGAAGGGCTTGGTTATATAGTCATCTATTCCCTGCTCCAATCCTGCTATGCGATCGTCCAAAGATGCCTTTGCCGATAGTATGATGATGGGAATGTGGCAAATGGAATTGTTTTCTTTGATGTGCTTCACCATTTCCAATCCATCCATGACGGGCATCATGACATCGCTGATGATTAAGTCCGGAAGATTGTCTATGGCAGATTGCAGCCCTTCTTCTCCGTTGGAAGCTGTGATAACGGTGTAGTCTCCCGACAGGCTGTTTTTCAAAAAAGTCCGCAGTTCTTTGTTGTCCTCTACCACCAGAATGGAGTGGCAGTCGGTGGTATTATTGTCATAAGTCTCTTTTGCATCTGTTCCTTTTGTGTCTTCATCGGTGGCAGTCGGAGAGGATGACTGAGCATCGTTCAATATGAATTCCGCTTGCGTATCTTTCTCGAAAGCTTGCTTTTGCAGAGGCAGGGTTACGGTAAAACGGCTGCCCACACCGGGCTGGCTGTCTACTTTGATGCTACCGTGGTGAATCTCTACCATCTCTTTTACCAGTGATAGTCCGATACCCGATGAGGGCTGGAGAATATTCTCCTTTACCAGTGTTTCAAAACGCTGGAAAAGGGTACGCAATTTTTCCGTTGCGATTCCGATTCCTTCGTCCGCCACTTCGATGTCTATCGTGTCTTTATGTGGCGTAACTTTGACTGTGATAGCTTTGCCGTTGGGAGTATATTTGAATGCGTTGGAAAGCAGGTTAAAGAATATCTTTTCGAATTTGTCCCGGTCTATCCAACCGAAAACGGATTTGGTCGCAGATTGCATCCGGTAGTCAATTTCCTTTTCTTTGGCTATCAGCAGGAAGCTGTCCATCACTTTCTGCAAGAGTGGAATAAGGTCTGTGTTTTCCACTAGCAGCTTCATCTTCTGATTTTGTATTTTGCGGAAATCCAGTATCTGGTTCATTAGTCGGAGCATCCGTTCTGTATTCCTGCGTACAAGGGTTAGGTGCTCTCGGGCAGTGGGAGACAGAGGTTCGTTCTCAAGGACTTCTGCAACCGGACTGCCTATCAGAGTCAACGGAGTACGCAGTTCGTGGGAAATATCGGTGAAGAAACGTAGCTTGACATTTGCGAGTTGTTGTTCCATGTCTACTTGGTGGCGCAGACGGTAAATATAGAACAGAACATATACAATGGTGGCGGTGAATAAGATAAACAGGATGAAATAGAGTAGCCATGCCCAATAGGTTTCCCAAAATGTCGGGAGTACATGGATGGATAGCGTACGTATGTTGTCGGTCCATACTCCGTCGCTGTTGGTCGATTTGATTTGTAATTGGTATTGTCCTGCAGGCAGATTGATATAGCTGGCGGAACGGTTGTTGTCGACTTCATTCCATTCGTCTTCCAATCCTTGTAGGCGATAGGCATAAAGTATATTGTCGGGGTTTACGTAATCGAGTGCGGCAAATTGGAAAGTAACGTTCCGCTGGGATGCTTTCAGTTCCAGTTCTTTCAGATTGTCGATTGGATGGTCTGCCGGATGCCCTTGTATTTTAAATCCGGTAAATACGATAGGAGGTACATAGGTGCTTTTTCGCATCTTATCGGGAGAAATTTCCAAAAAACCTTTGTCTGTACCCAATACGATTTGTTTGCGGGCGTTAATGACAGGGAGAGCTTCTGAGAAGTTGAACTGTTGCTGATAGGTGGAGCCGAGCGTGTAGTTTTCAAAAGTCTCGTTGCCGGGATTAAATCTGGACAAGGCTATTTCGGAAACTATCCAAAGGTGATTGTGGGTGTCTTCCGTCATTGAGAGGGTCAGGTCGGAGGCTAATCCGTTGCTTTGGTCGTAGTTCTTGAAGCGTATTTGTTCGCTGAGCAATTGACCGGAGATAATTTTACTGATACCGCCGGTGAAACTTATAACGTATGTCGTCTTTCGTTTGTCTGTATAGATATGCGTAATGTCGTTGGTGGAAAGACTGTTTTTATCGCCCGGCTGATGGCAGTTTCTGTAGAACTTTACCTCTTCGGGCAATTCAAACTTATTGGAGAAAGTGAGCAGTCCGTTCGTGGTACCTACCATAAGTACGCCGCCGGGAGCTTCGGTGATGTTACGCACTTTCATTCCATAATCCGTGGGATAGTTTTTCAGTTCATTGTTGCTATGGATGAATATGGGTGTTTGGTCATTTCGCCGGATCAGCAGGTTTAGTCCGCCACCATAACAACCTATCCAGATACGGTTGTGGCTATCCTGAAAAATGGAGTATATGCTGTTGTCACTTATACTGTAAGGATTATTCGGTTGGTGCTTAAAGCAGGTGACGGAATATCGATTTATTCCTTTGGGAGTCAGTTGGAATAATCCGGCGCCTTTCGTACCCAGCCAGATGTTCTTTTCTTTGTCTTCCATGATGGCGTATACGCCGTTGTAGAACAGTTGTTTCTCTTTGACAATATTTCCCTGTGGCGAAAGGTAGCCTTCCAAACTTCCGTCGGGAGCATATATCTGGATGTAACTTGCTTTGGATGCGCTCCATAAGCGATTATTGCTATCTCGCAGGAAGGCACGTGTTTCTGCTTCGTAATCGGTTTGGTAGAATTGAAAACTTTGAGGGAAAAAACTTATCCGGTCTATTCCACGTGCAGTGGCAAGCCAACAGTTTCCTTGTGTGTCGAGAGTGTAAAAGCGTACCAACGGACTGAATATGGATTTAGGATTGTCAGTGTCGGTAAGCAGCGGTTTGAGTTTTTTTTCTTTCCGGTCGTAATAAGAAAGGTTACCGTTGGTGGGTAATACCCATAGGTTACCGGTTTTGTCTTCGAATATCAGTTTACGGCTGTTGCGCCCGTGCCTGATAACTTCATTCTGGGGAGTAAACAGGTGCTCTTTTTCATCACTGCCAGGTAAGATACGGATGATGCCGGAGCTTTGGGAGAATACCCAAATATTTTGTTGCTTGTCTTGATAGACCTGCTCCACATAATTGGAAGGTTGAGTGGATGTACGAATATCGATTTGGCGGAATGTATTGTCGGGAGTGGAATACAGTATCAGACCATTGTCCGTACCTAATGCCAGCGTTTCTGTTCCTATTACAGTAACATTGGTTATTCTATTGTGAGGACAAGGGATATTGATAAACTTCAGCTTTTGAGTTTGAAAATTGTATTGCGCCAGCTTACCCTTGTCGGCAATCAGATATATATTCTCCTTTATTTGTGTGATATATTGAAATGGAAAGTCTGTGTCTACCCTTTTGTTTCCAACAATGGTGACGCCTTTGTTGGTCAATATCCATTCGTCTTCATCGGAGTCCTGATAAACGGTATAGATACGGTCTCCTTTCAGATTCTTGGTGAATGTGGAGTACAGTGTGATACCTTCTCCGCGTTTGCATAGTTGTTCATCGGCTCTATATGTGTATCCGTTTTTGCAGATAATCCACGCTATGCCTTTCTTCAATGACAATATGCGTGAGACATAGTTAGAGTGCTTGGTTGTAATTTCAAGAGGTTGCAATACATCGATGAATTTTTCCGTTTCCACATCGAACAGACAGGCTTGTCCGTCGTAGGTAGGACACCAGATATCTCCGTATTTGCTTTCGGAGATTGTTCCCATACGGTTACTGCCGAAAGCGTAACGGTCTTCCTGAGAAGTCTTATAGGTCTTGAATGTGTATCCGTCATATTTACTCAGTCCGTTCCAAGTGCTGAACCAGATGAAGCCTTTTTGGTCTTGAAGCATTCCCATTACATTTCCTTGGGCGAGACCGTCATTGACAGAAAAGTGCTTGACCTGACAAACCGGTTGGGCAATGATGAATACGGTTATTGATAGCAAAAGAATAAGAACATCGAGTCGTTTCATTGTATTTACTTTAAAGCTATAGCAAAAATAAGTAAATACCTTCAATTAGGAAATAAGGAGAGGTAATATGAACGGAAAATACACCATTTTGCCTGTTTTTTACTCCAATGAAGTAAATATAGGAAGTATGGGAAGCGAAATCTTACGTCATACTGTCATTCAGAGACGTGTAGCGGTAAGCTTATATACTGTCTCTTATACACATCTGACGCTGCCGACGAAGCTAGAAGTGTAGAT
>ENA-OZFE01000150-OZFE01000150.1-human-gut-metagenome-genome-assembly--contig:-NODE-150-length-33082-cov-7.723378_pt1 | contig 33082 bp, 28 predicted proteins | sample MGYA00245077_ERZ653627 | MGnify/ENA primary metagenome ERZ653627 (study PRJEB26926, sample SAMN06165121) | human gut metagenome | biome: ENVO:00009003; feature: ENVO:2100002; material: ENVO:00002003...
TGCGATTTACAAAGGTATCAATGATCCTGCGGTTATAATCCTCGGTACGTTCATTAGGAGAGATAAGGAACTGCTCCAATAGGAAGAGGATGCGCTCACGATCCAGAACGGGTGGATGCACTTCTTTCAGGGATTCTAATTGATAGTTGAGGGTGCTTTCCTGCTGCTCCAAGTCAGCAAGGCGGGCGGACAGACGAGAGCTGGCAGTACCGTTTTCAATGGATTCAATGATATTGTTGATTTTTCGGTGCACATCAGCCAGGTTTTGCTCTAACATTGCACGCTCTGGATCGGGCTGGTTGACATCTGCCTGCTGTGCAGCGGCAATAGCGTCGGCCAGATCTTCAAGAGTGTCTGGACGAAGGATATTTTCACAGATGGCATTGACCACAAGATTCTCGGCAACATCTTTTGGGATGTTTTTCTTTTTGCAGGTACCGCCATCAGCTTTATTCCCGCAAGCATAGTAATAGTAAACATCGTTGCGGCAGTTGTGGCCGGAGATGCCCCGCATCAGACTGTGGCAGCAGCCGCAGAAAAGCTTGCCAGAGAGCAGATAGTCGGCATGGGAACTGTGTGGTGCGCGGTGCTGCTTATTGAGTGTGAGCATTTTCTGAGCCCTCTTCCATAGATCATCGTCGATGATGGCGGGAATTGCACCATCAATGCGGACATCGTAGGCCTTGCAGATATAGACACCATGATAGGCTTCATTCTGGATGATACGAGGAATGCTGCATTTGTTGAAGGCGTTGCCCTTGCTGGTACGGAGCCCGGCAGCGTTCAGCTGCTCCACGATGGAAGCGCTGCTTTCTCCGGCCGCATAGTGCTCAAAGATGAATCGAATGGTCGGGGCGTTTTTCTCGTCGATAATAAATCGCTTGTGTTCATCCGTAGTAAGCCCCAGGGGGCGGCTGGGATTGATGGCTCTTCCTTTCAATGCGGATTCCCGCATACCACGCCGCATCTTTTGAGCCAGTTCTGCGGAATAGTATTCGGCCAGGGATTCCATCAGACCTTCCAGAATAATGCCCTCGGGCCCTTCCACAGAGCTTTCGGCTGCATAAAGAATGCGAACTCCGTTATCCCGCAGTTTCTTTTTGTAGACCGCGCTATCATAGCGATTGCGGGCGAAGCGGTCGGTTTTCCAGCAAATCACGAGATCGAACAGATGCTTGCTGCTATCTGCGATCATCTGCTGAAAAGCCAGCCTGGATTCAACACCACGGCCCGAAATGTGCCGGTCAATGTATTCATGCACGATTGTCAAGCCATGCTGCCGGGCGTAGGCTTCGCAGTCCCGGCGCTGGCCCTCGATGCTCTGCTCGGTCTGCTGGAAACCGCCGCTGTAACGATAGTAGGCAACCAGACGGTTCCCGGGAGATACTTTCTTTTTTCTTGCCATGATTGCTCCTTGTGCGCTGAGCAGGATCATGGTACAATGAAATTGCTCAGCAGGTGTTTTCTTATCCTATGATTATTCTCCGACAGACAGATTCCCCATCTGGCCCCGGCGGCTCTATCGTACAGAGCTGCCGGGGATTCTTTATAGATGATGATTATTTGATAAGCTCATGCCAGTTAGAGGGAAAACCAAGTTCAGAGGGCTTGGCAGAAGGATGTTCAGCAAAGCAGACTTGAATACAGCTGGCGAAAGTGAATCTCTCGTTCTGAGGCAAGAGCTGATAAAGCGCATAGACGTATCCAAAGGGCTTTGTTCCATATTCGTTGATCTCCTTGGGAAGCTTAGCAGGAGGGTTTACGCGCTTTCTGTGATAGAATCGTGCTCCATGTGCAGCAATATTTCGCGCAACAACAGAACAATGTATCCAGTTCTCAATATATTCGCGGGAAGGGATGCTATAAAATTCTCGCGCGATTGCGGCACGGTCAGATTTTGAGAGATTACGGTACAGCATAGAAATCTGATCGAATGATAGGACTTCAACCACTACCCACAACGGATAAATACCGTTCAGGTCGTTGTGATGATGTAGAACAAAAGGTTCATCCTTTCGCAGATTAAGAGACTTTGAAAGAGCATTCAAGAATTTGGCATGTCGCCAGGGATCTTCGAAGTTATTTCCATCGAGATATCCGATAGGACCGTACTGCCGCGCATGATAATAAGCAACATAAGATTTAAGATTTGTCTCCACAACAGATGCAGCATGAAATATGGCAGCTCGAAACTGATCATCGAACTCATATAAATCTATAATGTCTGAGAAAGATGCTCCATCGAAAAATTTGTCATTACCAGTGGCAGTGTCACGCTGGCGAAGCGTTAAAGAGTATGCACTTAATCGATAATAATTTTTCTCCCGAAGCCACTGTAAGGCAAGCTCTTCATCTGGAATTGCTAGACCTCGCCCACGAAGGATAGAAAGCTGCTCTTCATACGGAGAAAATGGTTTTGGTTCTGCCATATTGTTTGTCCTCGAAATAAAGGTATAAAAAAAGACCCGCCATGATACGCATGAATGCTTTCGCATCCAGAGGCTTAGCGGGTTCCGTTGCCATTATTATACGCCTCTGGAGGCCTGTTGTACACAAAATTTTTGTGAACTGTTGCGAACATCACAAAAAAAGTTTAAAAAACCTATTGACAAGTATCTGAAATTCAAACTTTATTCATAATCCCCCACCGGTTGAGCCCGGCGGGGGGATTGTTTTGCCCCGCTGGTGTTGCCGCACTGGCGGGGTCGTTTTTTTTATGCTTTCGCTTTATTTACAAAACAGGGAGCGCCCAAAGTAGGCACTCCCTGAAAAGATTTTATTTAGAAGGTACAGTTGCGTGAATCTTCTTTTTGGACGGAACATAGTTGGGATCGTATTTTTTGCTTTTACGCTCCAACTTTTCAAAATTACAGCATACTTTCTGATACAAAGGAATCTTACGGCTAAGAGCTTTGCGGTAAGTTGTTTCTGCGCGCTGGAGAATAAGATCACGATTTTTATTGCAATATTCCAGCTGATTCAGCAAAAGCATTTTATACTTGGTATCCTTGACTTCTTGAATATCGAAGCGGATCAGACAGGATTCCAACACAGGAATCATGTTATTGAAGCCCATCACGCCGAGCCGACCTTCATCAAGCTTCATAACAGGGCCGCCGCCCTTAATGTTTGCGTGATTTGGCTTTGGGGATTCCAGCGGGACATAATAATCAACACCGTTGAGGGAAAGAACGATCCCGATGTAAGGACGGCGTTGGCCTTTGTTGTACTGGACACGGTTATCGACATTATGTAAATAGCTGATATAGTGTTCGTTGATGTGGTAAAATTGAAACTTCCCCATAATTCAGCTCCTTAACCCAAGAAGGTGCGGAACAGTGAACTGCCCCGCACCCTTTTTCATTCCTCACTATACGGCAGAGGTTCTCCGCTTTTTTAATTCTCTACTCACGGTAAGAGCTCACCGCTTTTTTAATTCCCCATTTTTTCAACGCAGGGAGGGGCTACCCTCTTTCAGCGGACAAGCAAAGACACAGCAGTCTTTTCATTGTCATGGCAAGAACTTTATGTTCTTGCAAGTTCATTATACGATTTTCGAAGCTCAAAGTATACACAAAAAATGTGAACTGTTGCGAACATCACAAAAAAAGTTTGAAAAACCTATTGACAAGTATCTGAAATACAAACTTTATTCATAATACCCCACCGGCTGAGCCCGGCGGGGGTATTGTTTTGCCCCGCTGGTGTTTGCCCCACTGGCGGGGTTATTTTTGTTTGTGGGACTGATTCCAAAATGAAAACAGTTCATTTGAGCGGATAGCCGTTTTTGGTAACAACTGTTTTTTCAACAAGGCTTATGCCGTCAAGGTTGGATTTGCGTATACCGCCACCATTGACATAAACATCGTACAAAGTGAGAATTTCGTTTTTCATTTCATCAGTGAGAGTAAAGTCGAAGCTTTGCGTTGTTCCCTGGAGCCTTATTTTAATCTCATCATTTTGATGCTGAATCAAATCATCCATGAAAGAAAGCATTTGATTTGTCAAATCAAAACTGATGTTTTCGAAGACGGTCCCATCGCTTCCGAGCGAATAGGAATGATTACAGTTAGAGAATATGTAGCGGTTATCACCGATTTTAATGAGAATCGAGTTGAGGTCTGCCCAATGGTATCCATGATAATCGAATTCCAAAACGTAAAAATCGGCGGGATCTGTTAGACTGATAAAGGGGCTGACTAAGATAACAGCACTTGCGGAGGATGTGATAATAGTTTTACCATCTGCCCATCCTGAGGAACGAACATAGGTTATTCCAGTCATATCATCTGCAGTAAGGCTGAGATCATCTCTCCCATTAAAAATGCTGCGATTAAATTCAGCAGATGCAAATGCGGAAACAGGGATGGAAACCATTAGCAGAACAATTAGTGCAAGGGAAATAAGTGTCCTTTTCATTTAATGTCCTCCGCCTTAACTAACGTTGCGATAGGAATAAGATTTGTAAAAACGGTAGCAACTTTTTTCCCGCAAACCGGGCATAAAATATCTTCAAGATCCCGAAGTCCTTCATGAGTAGATGTGCTATCATACTCCAAAAGTGAACCACAATTATGGCAAGTTGTACGGTGAATCATAATGGGTATATCCTTTCTGCAATGAAAACTTAGTTTACAGCGTCAAAACAGTCATCATAGCCATGTTCATAGCCTTCGTCATAGGCTTCTTGATAATTGTCTGCTGCGCCGTCTGGGTAACCAGCGTCATAACCATGATCCCAGCCTTCATCATAACCTACCGAATAGCCAGCATCATATTCATTGCGAATACTTTCGTTTTCCACCTGGCAAGCTTCGTATCCCGCCTTATAGCCTTTGTTATATGATGCTTCCTGATTCTGAGCATAGCCATCATCGAATCCATCGTCCCAACCATTATTATAGCTATCATGGGACATCTGAGAAACGGCATTTTGATAATATGGAGAATCAGGACGATAGAAATCATAATATCCGGCACCAATACGGATACCGAAGTACAAGCCAACAAGAAGAAAAACAATCATTAGAATCGTGATAAGAAATAAAAAGCGATATTTATGTGATTTTGGATCGGCCACCATAATTCCTCCCTTACTTACGCTTCTTTCGTAACCAATCCATCCGCAGCAGGTTTTTTATAGTATCCTGTACGATGCAAGTCCTCTGCATACTCAATGACCTTAGACTGACCTTCTTCATTCAGTTTATCGAAAACCGAGAGCAAAGAGGTCTGGGCCTTGGTGAGGGAGGCCTGTGTCGGTTCGGCATCTTCCATTCCCATTAGATAAGTGGGAGTGGTATCTAGTACCAATGCAAGTTTTTCAAGAATAGAACGTTTCAGGTTGACAACAAGGCCATTTTCATATTTATAGATGGCCGCTTTTTGCACACCAACTTTGGCACCGAGTTCTTCCTGCGTCATCTGATGCTCAATGCGAAGCTGGCGTATCCGTTCGCCGGTGGTCATAGGACATCACCCTTTCATACGTTGTATCTTAATAATAACACAGATAATCTAAAAAGCAAGAAAAAATATCTTGACAAGATTCATACAACATGCTAATATTTAAGTATCCTAAAAAGATACTTAAATATAGAACAATATTTAAGGGGATGGATGAACGGAGGTGAAAAAGGGTGAATAAGAGAAAACTCAATGCTGTTATGCAGTTGCATGGGGAATCGCAACAAAATCTGGCGGATTTCCTCGAAATGAGCCTCTCACGGCTGAATGCTAAAATCAATGAATACCGTGGAGCACAGTTTCGACAGAATGAGATTGCAGCCATTCAGGAGCACTACAGTTTGACTGCCGAAGAAGTGAACGAGATATTTTTTGCTTCGTTGGTATCTCAAAAAGATTCTAACGGGCCAGCAGCTTGACCCCGCCGACCCAAAGAAGAGCGCATGAAAAAGCCCCGGCGGGGAGCCGGGGACAGAGAGATGAAAGGAGAAAATAACGTGACGGTAAAGATTACAGGTAACCCCAAAGAAATTGCCGCCCTTGTATTAGCGGTACAGGAGCGGCAGATTCGGGATGGCTTTATTGGAAAGCGTCCGATTGAGGATGATGGAATCAAGGATTGTGCAATGACGGCAGGTTTGTCAGAAAAGAGTTTCGGGTGATGTGATCCACTGTGCCCCGATATCCTGAATAACAAGGATATCGCATTCTTCACTGACGGTTTGATTGATCTGGGCATAGTGCTGAACCCCGGCAACGGAACGGGTCAGGAATCGCAGATAATTGATGGATTCCTGAAGCGGAAAGGCATTGTGCTCCACCGGAAACATGTCGGTCAGCTTTATCAGTATCTCTGATTCACCGGAAAATGCGAGACAGTTTCCATTTTCATTGGTTAATTCCGTAATGGCTTCAGACACCAATGAAGTGGATAAGACGATGCGATTGCCGTTACTTATAGCAGCACCGATCAGAACAACATTCCGTTTTCCGGCAATAGCCAGAAGCTCCTGCTTGAGCAGCCGGAGTTCATCTTCGATGGAAAGAGATTCATTCAACTGCGAAAGACATCGTTTGATGGTACAGGACGTACGGGTCTGATTTTCCAGTCCGGATGCGCCGGTATAGGTGATTCCGTGGCCGGATTTTGTGAGGAAGATTTTTTGCTCATGATCAGTGAGAACAAAAGATTCTGTTGAATTTGTTTGTTCATCGGAAATTGTGGTCGTTAATCTTCGATCTGCGGACATTACAATTCCATACGGATTGGACAAAACGATAGCCAGTGACATTGTCTGAGTAGCCTCCTTTTGATTTTGAGTATAGCACAGAGGAGAAGAACGGACAAGAACGCATGAAAAAGCCCCGGCGGGGAGCCGGGGGAAATGGAGAAATTATGAAGTACGAAGAAATTATGGCGGCCATCAAGGACATCAATGGCCCGTGGAGCAATGCAGCCTGTATGGGCTACTGCCGGATGGCGATGAAAAGTGTCGGCGTAGACGAGAAAACCCAGAACGATGTGCTGCGGGAGCTGCATTTTTGCATGGACACAGTCAGCGTAGAAGAAGCAGCGGGGGAGGGCTAAGATGGACCGTTATATGATCGTGATCCCGGCGAAGAACCGGGCATTCAACATGAAGTGTGATGATGGTGACAGCATGAAGCTGGAGACCCTGCAGAAGCTGGTGGGCGGGCCGATCAAGCCGGTGCCCGCCTTGCTGAGCGCCGAGTGGGCGCGGGAGAAGGACGTGGACGGTATTCTGCTGCTGGTGAACGAGGAAGGGCTGATGAAGGAGCGCCCCCTGACGAACCAGCGCGCCAGTGAGATGACGGCGGCAGAGCTGGTGGGCCCGGCAGTCGTGGCTGCAAAGCGCGGCGATGAGCTGATCGGCTTTGCAAAGCCTGTGGTGGAGACCATCTGCGCCGAGTGGCTGTGAGGTGCTGCCATGGGCCGAAGGAAAAAGCAGGAGCTGCCTTTTGAGCACTGGCAAATTATTGAATTGCTGCACATCGCACAGGACTTTTACTCAAAACCGGAGAATGAGGCTGCGTTTCAAGAGTGGAAGGCGGCCAGAGATGCAAGAAAAGCAAAAAGGCCCGCCGGTGCGGGAACACCGACGAGCCAACCAGGGTGATGGTTTTTGACTGCCCATCACCAGAAGTTTAACACAGAGCTGGAGGATTTGCAAATGAAAAAGAAAATTACGGGCAGCGTGCTGAGCGCCGGTGCCATTGTGCTGGGACTGGCTGCCGCAGGCTGCGGCGGGGCCATTGAGAACGCGGCCAACGGCTGGGCAATGCTGGGCTACACGCTGCTGGCGATCGTGCTGGGGTGTGCAGCCCTGGCGCTGGCCGGGCTGGGCCTGGTGGCGGAGCAGCGGAAGGAGCCGCAGAAGATCCACAAGGTGCCGGAGAACACGGTGAAGAAAGCCGTCTGCGGCAGAAAGGTGGGGTAAGGATGAAAATCACGATTTACAGAAATGGAAACGATGGCGGTCTGAGTATTGAGGATGGTGAGAGTGAAGCGGATGTTACACGGGTGATAATGCAGTCGGCAGTAAGTTTTGTTGTCAGCAGTGTGCCCAGTGACCTGAACAACACCCAGAAAGAGGAGATTGTTCGAAACTTTGCAAAGGCCGCAGAACTGGAAATGCGGTTGGCACTGAGCCGTAACCAGGTGACAGGCCGTTTTGAGGATAAAGAAGCTGCTTTTATGGAAGAGCTGATGAAACGGGCGATGGAGGCCAAGCAGAAATGACGCTGGAAGAGTACAAGAACATTCTGATTACCGGGACACCGAGTGATCGGGCGCGGGCCATTGCCGAGGCGGGGAACGACAGGAGCCTGACCGACGATGAGTTCCACGAGCTGACGGCCATGATCAAGGGCGTTGTGCGGCCCGGGCGGCGGAAGATGACCCCGGACGAGGCAAAGCTCTGGGCCGAGGTAAGCCGGATCAACACCCGGTTGAAGGACGAGATGGTGAACGCGGGCTTTGCGGTGAGGGCCCTGCCCGGAGACCTGCAGGAGGATGCGATCAACGTTCTTTCCCGCACGGTGAGCGGGATGCTGGGCGACCTGACCGCCATGATGGCAGAGACAGGGGAACCCTGATGGATAAGACCCAGTGTGTACATGTGTTTGAGATCACCCGGAGCCGGTGCCTGAGCTGTGGGGGCCGGAACCGGGTGTGCGGGGAATATGAAGAACGGAGAAGTTACCATGAAAACAAAGATGAGCCTTTCGGCGGAGATGGACCTGACCCAGGACAGCGTGGTGCAGCTGACCTGCTGGTGCGGGCAGATCGCCTTACATGAGCTGTGGGGGCTGGGTCGCACCCGGCTTGACCGGATTACCAGACGGAAGGAGCTGCTGGGCAGCCAGAGCCTGGCTGTGGTGATGCAGCCAGACAAGAACGGGAAGCCCCAGACGGAGAAGGCCCGGCGGCTGCGGGCGGAGGCGATCCCCAAGGGCGTGCCGACGGAATTCCGGGTGCCTGCGTTGCGGACACCCCGCACCCGGCGGGAGCAGCAGCTGAAAATGGTGGGCGACCGGGCAGCGACCATGGCCTGGCAGCTGATGGCGCTGGCCTGTGTGCAGGAGCTGGGGTTTGGAGCAGACCGACTGAACCGGCTGTATGCAGAGATGCGCCACAACTACGAGCAGCTGAATGAGTGGGGCAAGACGGACGGGCTGGATGTGGCCATGGAAAAGCTGCGGCGCTGCGCCTGCGATGCCTTGCAGACTGAGGACATCGTGGTGGAGAACGTGGACGATGAAAAGACAGTGCAGACCCTGAGCCGAAGCTACAAGGAGCAGGAAGCGGAGTTTCTGAAGCGGGCCGTGATGATGGCAGCGGGCCGTAAGGCCTGCCGCCAGAGCCTGAATGTGCTGAACGAAGAGAGTGTTCGGCAGAAATGTGCGGATGCCATGGCAGCGGCTACCGGAAGCAACCTCTCACCGCTGCGTTCTGGCTATGCCAGCGCCTTGCAGAGCTCCCCTGATATGGGAGCCAAGGATCAAGGAGGACGATAAGATGCAGAGTGGATGCAGATGGGTATACACCCTGATGGACTGGGACACCGGCGAGGTGGTGGCCAAGGGCACCAGCGTGGAGCTGGTGGAGCAGGGATATTTTCCCGATGTGAACAAGCTGAGCAGTGTTTGGAATAATCTGGAAAAGTGCAAGAACCCCAGCCCGAAGAACTACCGGTGGAAGATGGAGCGGAAGAGCACCAAGGACGACCGGGTGGAGAGGGCCCGGGCAGAGGGCCTGAGCGCGGACGAGCGGGCCGAGACCCGGATGGTGCGGGTGTACAGCTGCTACGGTGCGGACGGCACCCTGCTGGGCAAGGGCACGGCGGCAGAGCTGAAGGAAAAGGGATTGTTTGGCAGCGAGGGCACGGTGCACGAGTGCTACCGCAAGCGGGGCGGCGTGTACAAGCCCGGCGGCGTTACGCGGATGGAGATGGAGCTGTGCCAGAAACGGATCCGGCACCCCATGAAGCTGCCGGATCAGCCGGCAAAGGTGAAGCGCAAGCCCATTGGCGGCGTGATCGACCCCAGCGCCCTGGCCTACGACGTGCACGACCTGATGATCTACAACGAGAAGGCCCGGAAAATTGGAAAGCCGGAACTGACCTACGGATACTGGGCGGAAAAAGGAAAGCCCGCCACGCCTTAAACACCTTGATCTATTATGAAGAGCAACGGATACGATGGACTGACACGTCCACCGTATCCGTTACGTTTCATAATACCTTTATAAAGAAAGAGGGGGAAGGGCCCTCTTTGGGGAGCTAGTATACCCGTTACTTCTGTGACGGTGGGGTCACGGGAAAGAGAATATCAGCAGAAAGTGAAAGCCAGCAGGAGGGCACCGGGATGCGCTGTAACTACATCCGAGAGAAAAAATACCAGTGCGGGGATGACTACATGGCAGTCGGAGTGTTCTCCATCATCCCCCAGGAACACCGGGGCCGGGGCAAGAAGCGGAAGGAATCCAGCGAGGGGCAGAAGGCGAAGAACAAAATGGCTTCCCTGCGCAAGCGCCAGAGAAAGGCGCTGACCAATTTCAGTCCGGCGGGAATGTTCCTGACCGGTACATACGAGGATCCATTTCTGCCGGAGGACATTCTGGCCTGCCGGAGAGACGTGGAGAACTACAAGCGGCGGGTGATGGCGGCCACCTGCAAGCGGTTCGGGGCAAGGCGGGAGGACATCCGCCTGATGCTGGTGGCGGTGCGCAAGGGAGAAGCAGGACGGCTGCACATGCATGGTTTTGCGGAATGCCAGGGCCTGACCGCGGCACAGCGCCGGGAGTGGCGGGAGATGCTGGAGGATCTGTGGCGGCGGCGTATCCCCGGCTCCAATGAGTTTGAGCCGCTGGGCACCATGAACGTGAATCGGATCGACATGAAAAAGCTGCTGGGCAAGAGTGTGCAGGGCGAATACGGCACGATGGGCTACTTCTACGGCCACAAGGAGCGGCTGTGGGTGGAAACGGCCAACCTGCGCCCGGCCATTGAGCAGGCCCCCAACGATGGCAGATGGAGCCGGAAACAGCTGCGGGCCGCCTGCGGGGAAAAGCAGAACGATGCCAAGTGGTGGGAGCAGCGGTTTCCCGGCTGGAAGATGGAAAAGTGCATCGTGCTGGAGCCCGGCGGGCTGCATGAGAGCCCGAAGCGGGAAGGAAACGGCTGGGAACGGCTGGAACCGCAATGCTATGTGATCCTGCGTCGGCGGGAGGCTGCGATTCTTCGCACCTGACAGATAAAACACCGGTATTTTGCGCGTTATACCCATGCGAAAAGAAGGTGGAGCGGTGACAAAAGAGCAGAAGAAAGCGACCCGGCAGGCTCTGCGCCGATATGGCGAGGGGTCTGTTTGTGCTGCCTGGGCGCAGGTGATCGGGGCGGTGCTGGCCTGGTACGACCGCAATGACCCGGTATGCGCCCAGCTGCTGCGGCTGCGCTACCTGCAAGGTATGCCCGAGGAAAAGGTGATCGCCCGGCTGTATGTGGGGCGGACGACCTACTACACCAAAGAGCTGGAAGCCCTGAGCACCGTGGCAGTGTGTGCAGCGGATGCAGGGCTGCTGCCCGGCGGGCAAATGTCCGGGGTAGTTGCACCCGGCGGGGCGTGATAGGATATTTGCAAAGGCAGGTGAGAGAGTTGGCGAAGAAGCGGGCGTACTGCAAGAATACCGTGAAGGGGAAACAGCGGGGAAAGAAATACCCGGCGGCGTTCCGGGCAGAGGTGGTAATGGCAATGCTGGGCTCCAACTCCATCTGCGCTGTGGCGAAACGGTACGGCGTGCCGGAATCGACCATTCGCAGCTGGATGAGCGAAGAGGCAGGCCGCAGTGATGCCTTTGCAAAGGCCCGGCAGGAAGCCGCGCGGGAGATCGCCATCCGGGCAAGCCTGGGCGTACGGGCACAGGTGACCTTTTTGCAGGGCCGGGCCGCTGAGAGCCAGCGGGCGGCGCAGATCACGGAGAGGCTGCACCGGCGTTTGGACGAGGACACCCGGGCCCGGGACTTTGCCGTGGGCACCCTGCTGAAGGACGACCCGGAGGAGCTGGCGGATGCCACCGAGACCGGCCTTGTGGTGTATGGAGAGGCCGGAACCCGGAACTTGCGGCTCTACGAGGACGAGCGGAACCTGTTAAATGCCGAGCTGGAGCGGTACGAGGGCCGGGTGATGAGCGACAAGAACGCGGCCGGTGTGGCCAAGGTGCTGATGGAAGTGGCCGAAAAGGCTGCTGCCATGGCTCCAGCGGAGAACACCGACAGCGAGAGCGGTCCGCCGATGGTAGAGATCGCGGCAGCCAGTGAGACGGACGGCCGGCAGGAGGTGGAAGTGGATGGCGGCACAGAGGATGCGTGACGGCAGACCGGTGATCTGGTCGCCGCAGCCTGCCCAGGCACGGTTCATGCAGCGCACCGAGAACGAAGTGCTGTATGGCGGGGCCGCAGGCGGCGGAAAGAGCGACGCGCTGGTGATCGAGGCCCTGCGGCAGGTGGAGATCCCACACTACCGGGGGCTCATCATCCGAAAGACGTTTCCCCAGCTGCGGGAGCTCATTGACAAGACCATGCGGTATTACAAGCCGGTTTTCCCAAAAGCCCGGTACAACAGCAGCACACACTGCTGGACCTTCCCCAGCGGGGCAAAGATCTATTTTGGCAGCATGAACCACGCCCAGGACAGGTACAACTATCAGGGCCAGGCCTACGACTTTATCGGATTTGACGAGCTGACCCATTTCACCTGGGAAGAGTACAGCTACCTGCTGAGCCGAAACCGACCCAACGGCCCCGATACCCGGGTCTACACCCGGGCCACGGCCAACCCCGGCGGCATCGGCCACGGATGGGTGAAGGCAAGATTCGTCAGCCCGGCCCCGCCCGGCACCCGGATGGTGCAGATGGTAAAGGCCAGGGCTCCGGACGGACGGGAGATCGTGCAGCGGCGGACCCGCATCTTTATCCCCAGCACCGTGTTTGACAACGCGGCCCTGCTGGAAAATGACCCGGGCTACCTGGGCACGCTGGCTGCGTTGCCGGAAGCGGAGAAGAAAGCTCTGCTCTACGGCGACTGGGACAGCTTTACCGGGCAGGTGTTCACCGAGTGGAAGAACGACCCGGCCCACTACGACGACCAGCGGTGGACACATGTGATCCGCCCGTTCCGCATCCCGGGACACTGGAAGATCTGGCGGGGGTATGATTTCGGCTACTCGAAGCCCTTTTCCGTGGGGTGGTATGCGGCGGACGAAGAGGGCAGGCTTTACCGCATCCGGGAGCTGTACGGCTGCACCGGGACCCCCAACGAGGGCATCAAGGCTGACCCTGTGAAGCAGGCGAGGATGATCCGGGAAGCAGAAGAGAACGACCCCATGCTCCGGGGCCGCACCATTCTGGGCGTGGCCGACCCGGCCATCTTCAACGAGAGCCAGGGCGAGAGCATTGCTGCCATGCAGGAAAAGAGCCCGAACTTTCTGCACTGGGCTCCCGGCGACCACACCCGGCTGGCGGGCAAGATGCAGTTCCACTACCGGCTGGCGTTCCAGGCGGACGGGCGGCCCATGCTGCAGGTGTTCAACACCTGCAAGCACTTTATCCGCACCATCCCGAACCTGGTATACAGCGAGAGCAACGTGGAGGACATTGACACCGACCAGGAGGATCACATCTACGACGAGTGCCGGTATGTGCTGATGGAGAATCCCATCAGCCCGCCCCGGACAGAGCCGGTGCAGCCCATGCCGGATGACCCGCTGGAGCTGGGGAAGAAAGCGAGGTTTTTTAGAGTATGACCGACGTGATCGGCACAGAGCAGGTGGCGAAGGCCACGGCGCTGTTACAGAGATACAAGACCGGCAAGGCGGCGCTGGACAAGCGGATCGTGGATAACGAGCTGTGGTTCCGGATGCAGCACTGGGCCAACTACCAAAACGAGATGATGGAGGGCAAGCCCAAACCTTCCAGCGGGTGGCTGTTCAACAGCATTGCCAACAAGCACGCGGATGCCATGGACAACTACCCGGAACCCAACGTGCTGCCCCGGGCAGCGGACGACGAGCAGACCGCCAAGGTGCTTTCCAAGATCCTGCCGGTGCTGCTGGAACAGGCAGAATACGAGCAGGTGTACAGCGACACCTGGTGGCGCAAGCTCAAGCAGGGCACCGGCGTGAAGGGCATCTTCTGGGACCCGGGGTTACGGAACGGCGTGGGAGACATTTCCATCAAGAGCATGGATCTGCTGATGATGTACTGGGAGCCCGGCGTGATGGACATCCAGGACAGCCCCCACCTGTTCAGCCTGGCGGTGGCCGACAACGAACAGCTGAAGGCCCAGTACCCCCAGCTGGAAGGCCACACCGGCAGCACGCTGGAAGTGGCAAAGTACATTCACGACCAGAGCATTGACACCTCGGACAAGAGCGTGGTGGTGGACTGGTACTACAAAAAGGCCCGGGAGAACGGCCCGCCTCTGCTGCACTACTGCAAGTTCTGCAACGGCGTGGTGCTCTACGCCAGCGAGAACGACCCGGCCCTTGCTGACCGGGGATTCTACGACCACGGCAAGTACCCCTTTGTGTTCGACACCCTGTTCGTGGAAGAGGACAGCCCGGCGGGCTTTGGGTACATCGACGTGATGAAGGACACCCAGACCGCCATTGACGAGATGAACGCAGCCATGGACGAGAACGTGAAGCTTTCGGCCAAGGCGCGATACATCATCCAGGACGGGGCGGGCATCAACGAGAAGGAGCTGGCCGATTTTGGCAAGGACATCGTCCACGCGGCAGGGCGGGTGACGGACGAGACCCTGCGGCCCTTACAGACAGCGGGGCTGGCGGGCAACCTGATCACCTACCGGGACGCGAGAGTGGCGGAGCTGAAGGAGATCAGCGGCAACCGGGATGTTTCCCAGGGCGGCACCACCAGCGGCCTGACTGCGGCTTCTGCCATTGCGGCGCTGCAGGAGGCTGGCTCGAAGCTCTCCCGTGATATGCTGAAAAGCGCTTACCGGGCCTTTGCAAAGGAGTGCTATTTCATCATCGACCTGATGCGGCAGTTCTACGACGAGAGCCGGGTCTACCGCATTACCGGCGACAGCGGCCAGCCGGAGTATGTGCAGTTCTCCGGGGCAATGCTGCAGCCCCAGCCGGTTGGCATGATCGGCGGGGTGGAGCTGGGCAGCCGCGAGCCGGTGTTCGACATCACGGTATCGGCCGCCAAGAAGAGCACCTTCAGCCGCCTTTCCCAGAACGAGACGGCAAAGGAGTGCTACCAGATGGGGCTGTTTGCCCCGGCCAACGCTGACGCGGCGCTGGCGGTGCTGGACATGATGGACTTTGAGGGCATCGAAAAGGTGCGGGAACGGGTGCAGCAGAACGGTACCCTGTACACCCAGCTGCAGCAGGCCATGGAGCAGCTGCAGAAGCTGAGCGCCATCATTGACCAGCAGAACGGCACCAACATGAGCGCCATGGCCGGGGCCGCTGCACAGGCGGCCGGAACCACGGGCGGCAGCAGCGGCGGACAGACCACCGCAAAGACGGCGACCAACGGCCTGGGGGCTGTGGTGGGCGGCGGAGGCAACAGCCTGGCCACCCAGGCGGCACGGCGGGCCATGAACGTGAATAATCCGAATAAATGACCCTCTCAGCGCGCAATGCGTCTGACGACGCAGTTGCTTGCAGCTCCCCCGAAGAGCAACGGCGACGACCGCCGCCAGTGGCGGATTGAGGGAGGAGCTGTTGGGGCCGCGGCCAGCAAGACACAAGCACAATACTTTGTGCGAAGTGGATGCTGGGAGCCGCAACCCGATAGCCCTGCTTAGAGGAAATTTTGGAAGGAGCGATAGAATGATCAAGATCACTTACAACGAGATGGGAGGCATGATGTTCCTGCGGGCCGAGGGGCACGCGGAGTTTGCACCCAAGGGGCAGGACATTGTATGTGCTGCCGTGAGCGCGCTGATGCAGACGCTGGCATACAGTCTGGACAGCGGGACCGTGACCTGTGCCGATGACAGGAACCTGATGGTGGTACAGGCAAAGCAGGGCACTGACAGCCTGGCAAAATTTGAACTGGTGACGGACGGTCTGATCCTGCTGGCGGATGCCTACCCGGAGCATGTGCGGTACATCAACCTGCACGCAGACAAGGCAGATGCCATTGATCTGCAGATGTTTGCAGACGGTGGTGCTGCGGGCGGGGACGGAACCTCTCAGTCCGCTGGTGCGGACAGCTCTCCCAACGGGAGAGCCAACGCATCTGCAGGGGCAGGGGCAGCGAACGGGGAAGGCAATGCCATTGAGCTGCCTGCCCTGCGGCCGGCAGAAGAGCGGCTGGCCCGGCGGAGCGGGGTGCTGAAGCGGAGCAGCCGGGAAGAGGACGGCAATCAGAAGAACGCGCCCTCTCAGCCGCCTGACGGCGACAGCTCTCCCGAGGGGAGAGCCGACACATCTGCCGAGGAAGGTGCTGCTGACCAGGAAGCTGAGGGCAAGGACGACGAGGAAAAGGGCAAGACCAAGAGCCCGGAGGAGCGGCGGAAAGCCTTTGGTGAGCTGCTGCGCGGAGAGTATGCCGACCTGACCGAGGAGCTGATGCAGAACGCCGTGACCGAAGCGACCCGGCGGCTGGAAGCAAGCCCGGCCATGAAGGGTCTGATGCAGGCGCTGCAGGAAAAGTACGGCACGGATGCCAACGACCTGGTGGCCCTGACCGAGGCTGTGCGGAACGGCGCGGTGAAGGACGATGCCTACTACGAGAAGCTGGCCATGGAGAAGGGCGTTTCCACCAGGACGGCCCGGGAGCTGGACAAGCTGGAAAGCCAGAACAAGCACCTGACCGAACAGCAGCAGATGATCCAGCAGATGGAACGCCAGCGTGCCCAGCAGGCCCGCATTGCCGAGCTGCAGGCCGGATGGGACCGGGAAGCGGAGCAGCTGAAAGCCCAGTATCCCGACTTCAACATGGCTGAGGTGCTGGCGAACCCGGAGGTGGAGAAGATGATGCGGTCGGGCGTTTCTATGACAAACGCCTACCGCAGCGCCTACTTTGATCATATCCTGAAACAGCAGCAGGCCGCCACGGCCCGGCAGGTGGAGCAGGGCGTGGTGAACCGGATGCAGCAGCGCAATGCCCGGCCTGGCGAGAATGGCACCCGCCCCGGCGGCGCGGTGCAGACCAAGATCGACGTATCCCACATGAGCCGCAAGGAAATGGAAGAGATGGAGAAGCGGGTCATGCGGGGTGAAGTTATTACACTTTAACAGGAGGAAGCTATGAAAGACAAGACCATGAAGCTGGATCTGCAGATGTTTGCAACGGCCAGCACCCAGAACCAGAACACCACCGGCGCATCCGGCATGAGTGCCGAGATGAAAACCTTTTACGAGAAGCGCCTGATCGACCAGGCAGAGCCTGCCCTGGTGCATGACCAGTTCGGCGACCCGTATCCCATTCCGGCCAACGGCGGCAAGAACATTGAGTTCCGCAAGTATGACAGCCTGCCCAAGGCCACCACTCCGCTGACCGAGGGTGTGACCCCGGACGGCCAGACCATGAACGTTTCCACCGTTACCGCTGAAGTCAAGCAGTACGGCGGCTGGGTGCCCATTACCGACACGCTGCAGCTGACCGCCATTGACAACAACATCATACAGGCAACCAAGATCATTGCCAGCCAGGCGGGCCGCACCCTGGACACCATCGTGCGTGATGTGCTGGCGGGCGGCACCAATGTGATCTATGCGCCCAAGATCGGCGAAGGCGGCGCGGAGACCGCTGTGACCAGCCGCGCCACCCTGGACGCGACCTGCCAGCTGACCAGCGACCTGATCGCCCGTGCGGCCACCCAGCTGAAGGCCATGAACGCTGACCCCATCGGCACCAGCTTTGTGGGCATCATTCACCCTTATGTGGCCTATGACCTGCGCCGTGACCCGGACTGGATCGATGTGCACAAGTACGCCCAGCCGGACGAGATCTACAACGGCGAGATCGGTACGCTGCACGGTGTGCGCTTTGTGGAGACCAGCGAGGCAAAGATCTGGAAGGGCACCGGCTGCCCGGCGGGTCTGGCCGTGTTTAGCACCCTGATCCTGGGTGCTCACGCCTACGGTTCCACCGAGATCGAGGGCGGCGGCCTGGAGCACATCGTGAAGCAGCTGGGCTATGGTGACGACCCCCTGAACCAGCGCGCGTCTGTGGGCTGGAAGGCACACAAGACCGCTGAGCGCCTGGTGGAGCAGTACATGGTGCGCATTGAGAGCTGCAGCGCACGGTACAGCGCAACGGCTGAGGCGAACTAACCCTCTCACCACTCCATCCGCCTATGGCGGCATGTCGTGGAGCTCCCCCGAAGGGGGAGCCCTGCTTAGAGGAAATAGAAAGGAGCCGATAAAATGGCAGAAGCAAAGAAAAAGACTGAGACGATCCGGCTGTTTTCGGACGGCGGGAAGTACAAGGGCGACCTGTTCGTGAGCGTGAACGGTGTGAACTACCAGTTGCAGCGCGGCAAGAACATTGAGGTGCCCCCGGAGGTGGCGGAGGTCATCCGCCACAGCCAGGAACAGGACGACCAGACCGCTGCCCGCATGGAAGAGCTGGCGAATAAGGCGTAATTTTAACCCTCTCAGTGCGCAGTCCGGCATGGCCGGAGCTGCTTAGATGTATCCCCCCGGCCCGGCGGCACACGCTGTGCCGGGGGTTATTTGTTTGGAGGTCTTTTATGACAGTAGGAAAGGCAATTGCAACGACGACCGCCGCCAGTGGCGGAAACAGGGAGGAGTTGTTGGGGCCGCGGCCAGCAGGACACGAGCACAAAGCTTTGTGCGAAGTGGACGCTGGGAGCCGCAACCCGGGTTGCAGATGTGAAAGGATGGAATAAGCGTGACAGTAGGAAAAGCAATCGAAACGGCTGACAAGCTGCGGCCCAACAACGGGTTTGACCGCGAGTTGAAGATCTTATGGCTGCGGCAGGCGGATGCGGGGTTGAGAAAGAGCGTGGTGGACAAGAGCGACACCACCGATTTTGATGCCGTGGGTGCGGACATCTTATACGACCGGGAGCAGGAACTTTTGCGGCAGGACGCGGAGCTGCTGCTGCCGGAGCCCTACGACAGCTACTATGCCCACTATCTGGCGGCCCAGATGGACGCGGCCCTGGGCGAGACCGACCGCTATGCCAACGAGATGCAGCTGGCCAACGAGAACCAGCAGGAGTTTGCAGCCTGGTGCAGGCACACCTACCTGCCCAGGATGGCCACGAAGTGGAGGTACTGAGATGGCACTGCCGAGTTTATACAGCATCTCGACGGGGAAGAGCATCCAGACGGCCTTTGGAGGCCTGAACGAAAGCTATGCCTGCGCCGAGGCAGAATTTACCGAGATGAAGAACTTTTCCAGCCGGGGATACCCCGCACTGCAGACCCGGACACCCCGGCGCACCATGCGGGCTATGGGCCGCTGCAACGGGATATACCACCTGAACGGCCTGCTGCTGTGCGAGGGCACCACCCTGCGCTACACCGAGGACAGCGAGGACGACGTGGCCACCGCTGCTGCGGGCGGGGAGATCGTGCTGGAAAATGCCGTGACGGACAGCGAGAAAATTATGATCGGCATGGGCACGAAGATCCTGATCTGGCCGGATGCCAAGAGCTTTGACACGGCCACCGGAAAGCTGGAAGCCCTGAGCGCCGCATGGAGCCAGACCGGCACGGTGACCATTGCCCCCTGCGACGCGGGCGGCAAGACCTACACCGTGAGCAGCGTGGGCACCACGGAACCTTCTGGCCCGGCGGACGGGACGCTGTTTCTGAAACAGAACTCCTCTTCCAGCAAGTGGGCCTATGTGAACGTGCTGGAACAGTACGATGCCAAGAGCGGCAAGTGGGCGGAGATCCTTTTGAACAGCGTGAAGATGACCCTGCCCGGGCTGGCCGCTGCGGGCTTCAAGAAGGGGGACACCATTACGGTGGAGCAGGTGCCCGGGCTGGTGGAAGAGTATCTGGCCGAGGGCGTGAACGGCGAGGTGACCATTGAGCAGATGGACGGGGATAGCATTGTGCTGACCGGCAGCCCAAAGACCGAGAGCGCACGCTATTACGGCAGCTTTACCGTGACGGCAGGCGGTACCACCTGGAAGAGCATGAACGGCAGCGAGAGCGCCACAGCGGGCGGCACCACCATTACCGCACGGCGGCGGGTGCCCCGGCTGGAATATGTGACCGAGAACGCCAACCGGGTATGGGGCTGCAACAGCGAGGAGAATGTGATCTACAGCTGCAAGCTGGGCGACCCCACCAACTGGTACAGCTACCGGGGCATTGCTTCGGACAGCTACGCCGTGAACGTGGGCAGTGACGGTCCCTTTACCGGTGCGGCCACCTGCATGGGCTATGTGCTGTTCTTCAAGGAGAACTGCCTGCACAAGCTCTACGGCAGCCGCCCGGCGGACTATCAGCTGGTGAGCGTGCAGTGTCGGGGCGTGGCCAAGCAGGCCAGCAAGAGCATGTGCGTGCTGGCGGAAGTGTTGTACTACCTTTCCCCTGACGGCGTGATGGCCTGGGACGGCAGCCTGCCGGTGAAGATCAGCGGCGGACTGGACAACACCTGGCTGATGAACGTGCGCGGGGCGGTGGGCGGTGTGCTGGACACCCGGTATTACCTGCATCTGCGGGTGCCGGGCCGGAACGAGACCCGGCTGCTGGTATACGACACCGAGCGGCGGCTCTGGCACGAGGAGGACACGGCGGCAGAAGAGAATGCTTCCGGCTGGGCAATGTGCTCCACGGGGCGGCAGCTCTACCAGTGGGACGGCGTGAACCTGTGGGCCACCGAACCGGAACGGGAGGCCGACCGGGACACCGACACGGCAAAGGCGAATCTGGAACAGAAGGTGGGCTTTGAGGCTGTGAGCGGCGACATTGGGTTGAACATCCCGGCAGACAAGTACATCAACCGGGTGTTTCTGCGAGTGGATGCCATGACGTACAGCGTTGTGGAGCTGCAGGCCAGCTATGAGGGCGGGGCCTGGGAGACGCTGGGCCAGGCAGCCGTTCTGAACAAATACACCCGGGTCAACCTGCCCTTTGTGCCGGAGCGGCACGACACCATGCGGCTGCGGATCAAGGGCACCGGGCAGATCGCGGTGCGGAGCATTGCGTTCAGCATGGCAGAGAGCCGGGGCAACCGGGTGGCCGGAGGGGAGCCGAAACGATGACCCTCTCAGCGCGCAATGCACCTGCGGTGCAGTTGCTTGCAGCTCCCCCGAAGGGGGAGCCCTGCTTAGAGGAAGGAGATTTTATATGGCAGATATTACGAGGCTTGGCGAGATCGCAATGCCGAAACTGAGTGAAAATATGGCCCCGGAGGACAGGAGAAGCATCAACAACTACCTGATGCAGCTGCGGGACCAGATGATGTACATGATGCAGAACCTGGACGAGACGAACTTCAGCGACACCATGCGGGACAAGCTGGTGGCCATGGGGCTGAAGGTGGAGTGACCCTCTCAGCACGCAATGCACCTGCGGTGCAGTTGCTTGCAGCTCCCCCGAAGGTGGAGCCCTGCTTAGAGGAATGCGAAAACGAAAGGAGACAGTGAGAAGATGGCAAGAGGAGAATGGTGGGAGTACCTGATTCCGGGCCACAATGTGGGGCTGATGGTAGGGGATGTGTATGACAGCATTACCGGCAACAGCGAAAAGAATGCGGGCACCGGCGTGTTTGGAACCAGAAAGAACGATTCCAACAGCTACCAGTACGCCCAGAGCAACGACCGGGTGACCACGGCAAAGAACAATCTGGATTACTGGAAGGGACAGCAGCCGGAGGACAAGACGGGCCAGTATGACAGCCAGATCGGCGACACGCAGAGCCAGCTGGACAAGATGAACCGGGACGGATTTTCCTACGACTACACCAAGGACGCGGCTTACCAGCAGTACAAGAACCAGTACACCCGGGGTGCGGAGCTGGCCAGCGAGAACGCTGCCGCCAACGCTTCGGCTCGCAGCGGCGGCTACGGCAACAGCTGGGGCACTTCCAGCGGGCAGACGGCCTACCAGAGCACCATGAACGGGCTTTCGGACGTGGCAGACAGCTTATACAGCCAGGCCTACAACGAATATGCCACCAAGAAGAGTGATCTGAGCAACCGGCTGAGCTCCTTGAATCAGCAGAAGCAACTGGCAATCGACGATTACAACACCCGCCTGAACAATTACTATGGTCAACTGAACAATGCTCATACCGAATATGCCAACGCGGTGGGGGCGGCCCAGCAGAAGGATGCGAACAACACCAACTTCTGGGGGAACGTTTTGCAGGTCGGCGCACAGCTCGCCGGGCCGCTTATCGTGAAGATGATGACGGGTGGCTTGCTCTGAAGACCGGTGTGTGGCAGAAGAAAAGGAGAATGACATGTTATTTGATACCTTACGGAGAAAGAACCAGGCGGAACAGGAAGAGCGGGAATGGAATGCCAACCGCCCGGCGGACTATGTGAGCCGGAACAAGGACGCAATGGACAGCCTGACCGGGCAGATCGGCAGCGGGTTCGACTGGGACACCGGCAGCAAAGCCTACCAGCAGTACCGCGCCCAGGCCCAGGCCAATGCTGCCGCCAGCGCGGAGAACGCCCAGGCCAACGCGGAGATGCTGGCGGGCGGGTATGGCAGCAGCTACGCCGACAGCGTGGCAAAGCAGGGCCAGCAGCAGGCGCTGAGCGGCATTGACAATGCGGTACCAGGCCTGAGAGGCCAGGCACTGAGCGAATACCAGAACCAGCAGAACGACCTGCTGAGTGCCCTTTCCGGCATGGCCAACACCGAGGCGCTGGACCGCAGTGCCTACGGCAGCAACTTTGCCAACCACACGGCGTGGCAGAATTTCCTTGCCAACCAGAGCGAACAGGCCCGGAACGAGAACGACAATTACTGGAACAACCTCTGGAACACGGTAAAGAACATCGGCTCGGCGGCCCTGACGGCCTACGATGGGTACAAGGGGTACACCCAGCAGCAGTGGGAAAATGACTTTGCCCGGGAACAGTGGGAGTACAACAAGAACCGCACCGACCAGAGCGATGCCCTGAGTGCTTACCAGCAGGCGTTCAACCTGTACACCCAGGGAGCCGGGGATGCGGCCAGCGATGTGCTGAACCGGTACGGCCTGAACGCAAACGCTTTTGCCAACTACACCGGCGCACCGGTGACCCGGGACGATCAGGCCGGCGTTCTGAGCACCGCGGCTTCTCTGGTGGCAAGCGGAAATCAGGAAGCAGCGGCCAACCTGCTGAAGATGTACGGGCTGGACAGCAATGCAGCGGGCGACTACAACACCCTGACCCAGAGAGCACTCTCGGCGGCGCTGGCAAAGAGAGCAGCGACCGGTTCCGGCGGGTCGAGAGGCTATTACCGCCAGAGCAGCGAGTGGTCGAAAAGCGAACTGCGCAACCTGATGAAAGACCGCGAAAGTGTTGCTGCAAAGGGTGGGGATACGACGTGGTATGACGGTATCCTTGCAGATGCTGGCTATCCGGTGCCGGAGACGAAGAGCACAGAAAAGAGCAAAGAAACCGGTGGCATCGGGCTGGCAGCACTGAAAGAACTGAACCAGAGCAGCAAATGGGCCCTGCCCGGGGGAACCACGGGAGGGAGCACGGGTAAGAGTACCGGAATGCCGTACAGCAACGCCCTGAGCTATGCAAAGGGGTGGAAGGAACAGGGAATGGATGCAAATACCATCGCCAGTCGGCTGATGAATCTGGGTGCATCGGACGATGTGATCGACAAGGCAATGCAGAACGCTGGATTTTAAGGAGGAAACAGGATGGCATGGAAATCGGGAAGTGCTGCTGCGCTGCGGAACCGCAATGAAAAAGAGCGGCAGGAAAAGACTGTGATGGCAACAGCAGCGGGCGGGGCAGAACCCCTCAGTCAGCGCAAGAGCGCTGACAGTCGCAACCCGTTAGACCTTGGCAGTACGGGAACAAGCTGGGCAAAGGGCAACGCTGCTGCCCTGCGTGCACAAAAACAGCAGGAAGCAACGAGCCGACAGACGGGCACCGACCTGTATTCCACGGCGCTGGAGGATTACCGGACAAGGAACAACCTGGGCTTTGCGGATGCCATGGACAGCCGGAGCGACGAGCTGAACCGGCAGAAGGTGACAGTGAGCCCGGCGGGGAATACTCTGGGAGCGTGGTACGGACAGCAGGCCCAGAAGCTGAAGAACAGCTATGCGGAGTACAGCCAGCCGGAGGCCTTTGACCAGGCCAACCAGTGGTTTGACCAGCCTCGGAATCAGGAGCTTGTGAACAAGCTGCTGGAAAAGAAGAGCAATTATACCAGCTATGCCGAGACCGGCACCAGCAGAAACGGGGCCAGCGCCGGGGATGGTAGCATCGACCCCTTCCGCACCACGGGAATCAAGGGGAAGGTGGGCAACACCTACAGCACGGAGGACCTGAAAAAGCTGGGGTACACGGACACGGAGATCCGGCAGGCCAGGGAGTATCTGGACACTATGGAAGAAATCCCGGAGTGGAAGCAGCTGGCCCGGCGGACGGCAAACACCGTGGGCGGCGTTGCGGACACCGTGGCCGCTGCCCCGCTGATGGGTGCGGAGTACCTGGTGCAGGCCGGAAAGAACATCCGGCAGAGCAGCGAGAACCGGAAAGCACTGGAAGCAGAGCTTGCCCGGAACCCCCGCGAGAAGAACCTGTATGACCAGCTGATGGAAACTGACATGGACTACCAGCCCAAGTACAGCACCGGCGACCTGTTGCAGCAGGGATTTACCCGGCAGGAGATCGAGGACATGCGCAGCCGCATTGCCGGAACGGAAGCAAAGGGTGGCATCGACACGGAGAAGAGCGTGGGCTACCAGCTGTACAACCGGGGCCAGCAGCTGACGGGCGCGGCCCAGAGCGGCCTGACCGATGTGCAGCGGACCGTGCAGGGCGTGGCGACCAGCGCGGCAGAGAACCTTGCAGTGGCTGCCATCAACCCGGCGGCGGTGCTGCCGGTGCTGAGTGCCCAGGGCGCTGCGGATGCCATGGGCAAGAGCGCGGCCAAGGGCGAAAGCGCAGGCAAGGCGCTGGTGGGCGGCGTGGCCAAGTTTGGCGCAGGATGGGCCATCAACAGCGTGGGTGCGGCTGATCTGGCAAGAACCATGGGCGCGGACTACGCCAGAAATTCCGTGGCGGGAGCTGTGGCAGACAAGATCCGGGCGCTGGCTGGGGACTCGGCCTTTGCGGCGGCACATCCGGCAGTTGCCAACGCCATTTCCGGCGGCATTGACAACGCCGTGCAGGCCTTTGTGGAGACCTACGCCGACAAGGCCATTGATGCGGCCCTGGGAGACAGCGAAGCTGCCCAGACCATGTTTACCACGGACACGCTGGTTCAGGCGCTGGAAGCGGGGCTGACCGGCGGCGCGTCCGGTGCACTGGGCGGCGCTGTGGGCACAGGGCTTTCCAGGATGAACGCGGGAGATTCCAGCCTGCGGGGCAACGTGGAGCGGTATGCCGCGCAGGATGCATACGAGCAGGCGCTGAAGGAACACCAGCGCCGGGAGGAGCTGGCGCGGGAACCGGGGGAGGTGGACGGGGAAGAACCCCTCAGTCAGCGCGTGAGCGCTGACAGCCCCCCTAGTATGGGGGCCCTTGGCATGTCGGTGGAGTCTGATGGAACCGAAAAAGGCTCTGCTGACCTGAAAGTGGCGGGCCCTGCGGCTGAGGGCAGCGGCATTGTGAACGAGACGCAGGTGAACGATGACCCTGCGGTACACACGGCAGAAACAGCCACGAACCGACAGGCGATGGTTGAGAACGCTGGGGAAAGTGTGGAAAGCCCCACGGAAACAGTGGCTGACGGCGCAGAACCCCTCAGTCAGCGCATAAGCGCTGACAGCCGCAACCCGTTAGCCCTTGGCAGTGCGGAAAACACTGGTCTGACTGCGCAGAATGGCGCTGACCGGCAGGCTGTGATGCAGTCGGGCCCTGTGGAAGAAAGCACCATTGACGGGATGGACAGCAGCAACAGCCCGATGCGGGAGACCTACGGCATGGAAGCACCGAGGACGGAAGGCCAGAAGCAGGCCAGGACGGAGCAGGTGCTGCGGAGCTGGAAGGTGGGCGAAAAGGCGGCGCAGGAGATCGGCCGGAAACAGCCGGAAGGCGTGGACAGTGACCGCTATGCGGCGGCAGCATCCACTCTGTACCGGCTGGGCCAGATGGAGGACGTGAAGACCTTTGACCAGGCGCTGGAGCTGGCGGGCACCGGCAGCGGCATGGCGGCCAACGTGAACTATGTGCTGGGCAACCTTAAGGGCCGGAACGCGCTGGAGATCGCCTACACCTACGGCAGGGATGCGGCAGAGACCCGGTGGGCCGAGAGCCAGCTGGGCGGAAACCTGACCGAGAAGAGCCTGACGGGCAGGGGGGAGACCATCTACAAGGGAACCACGCGGAGCGAGAACGACGCTGGCAGCCAGGTGATCGAGCTGAACGCGGCGGCAACCGGCACCACGGCGGTGATGAAGAATGTGCTGATGAATAATCAGAACGTGAAGGCTTATGTGGACACGAAGACGGCCCGGATCTTCTTTGGGGACAGTGCACAGGATACGTTCGGCACGGTGCTGCACGAGGACTACCACTGGTACAACGCACTGGACAGCGAGGGAGCAAAGACTTTGCAGGACCATGCCCTGCTGTATCTGGCCAGGAGCAGCGGCTTTGAGACCGTGGACGAGATGATCCGGGAGAAGATGGCCGACTATGCCCAGCAGAACCTGACCTATGAGGAAGCTGCCGAGGAGCTGGTGGGCGATGCCTGGCGGGGCATCTTCTCCAATGAATCCGATTTCAAGCGCTGGGTGGAGTTCCAGCGCGGGCAGGCCGAGAAGAACAGCGGCAGGGCCGGAACCATCCGCACCGTGATGAACCGGGTGAAGGAGATGCTGGGTGGCATCATCAGCCGGGCCAAGGAAGTGCTGACCCTTGACCCCGACAACCGGGCTGCCCTGAAGGCCCAGCGCCTGGCCGAGAACGAGCGCAAAATTTTGCAGGACGAATACTTTGCCCACGCTGAAAAGGCTATGGACAACCTGCGCAGTGCAAAAGAAAACGCCGCTGCCCCCAAGACAGAGAGCGCGGCGGAAGGACGCAATATTCGTTTTTCGATCCAGAAGGATGCCGACGGAGAGAGCTACATCAAAATTGATGAAGATATCCTGAACGGTGTTCCACAGGAAGATTGGAAAACCGTAGTGAAGCAGGCCATCAAAGAACGGTATCCGAATGGCTTTGAGCGGAACGGCTGGACAATTTTGAACCATAAAGATGGAAGAAGTGAGTTTGTCCGTTCTAAATCTACAATGGCGCTTCAGAGAACGAACGAAGAAACGTATGCAGATAAAATGCGGATGGCTGCAAATCTGGATGAAATTATTAAAACCGCAGATGAAGTCTACAGAGAACCTGCAAACCACAAGAATGCGGAAGCATTCAACCGTGGAAAAATCAAAATTATGGTTGGGCAGAATGCCTATGAAGCTGATGTTCTGACTGCCTTCAAAGCAAATGACCGGGAGATTTTCTATGATATTGTAGATATAAAATCTACAAATAATAAAACCTCCATGCGTACCCACGTAGAATCCAAAGATTCAAGGAGTAGTCTGCAAGGAGGTTTTACGGAACCCTCCGGCAAAGCCCACATGGAATCCGAAGATTCGGGGAGCAGAGGGTCGGAGAGTTCTATTTATCAGGAAAGCGCTGACACGGTACTCAAAACCGAGGAGGGCGGTGAACGCCCGAGCTTTCCTGCTAAAAACAGTATAGCACAAGAAAATGCCGAAAGCAAGGGAAACAGCGAACCTGTGAAGAAATCGGTGCGGTTCCAGCTGAGTGACGGCTCTGCTGGAAACGTGGATGAATTGGCGGCACTTCAAAAAGAAAGCAGAGAACTGGAACACCAGCAAAACGCCCTGAAAACAGAGCGAACAAACTGGCTGAACAGCGCCGAGGTAAAGGAGATTGAAGCGAAGAGAAAATCTCTGGGTCTGTTTTCTGCCGAGGCAAAGGCATTTAAGGCCAGCGAGGCGTATCAGGCATACCTTGCAAAGCGAAAGGACTTTAACCAGCGTGGTGCAGAGCTTGAAAACCGAATCGGTGAAGTGAATAATGCACTGCGGGAAGCCCATGCCAAGCTGGAAACCCAGAGAAATGAACAGAAGCAGAAACAGCAGGCTGTCTATGATGCCAAAGCAAAGGAAGCAGGCGGTGCGGCGAAGTATCGCCGTCAGCTGGCCGTGGAGCAGTTTGGCACGACGAGTGAATTTGAACGGGCCGGATACATCCTGCCGGATGGGCAGATGCTGGATTTTGCCCGGAATGATAAGACCCGTGACACCGACCACCGGGAAATTATGAGTGTGTTCGGCCCGGCGGAAGTATCGGAAGGGACGGACGCACTGAACAAGTTCCTGGCAGACGGGAATGTGCGGGTGATGGCGGAAGCTCCGGGTGTTGACCTGGCCGCAGACAAAGCCCCGACCGCTGCACAGCTGGAACAGATCCGTGAGATGGTGGGAAGCCTGGGCAGTGAACAGAGAAAGTTCACGCTGGATATTTCCACCACCGACGGCAGGGTTGCAGCCAGCAAGGAGTACAGCGGCCGCATTGATGCTGACCGTGTTGTGCGGGAGATCAGGGACTATTACAAGACCGGTGAGCTGCCCGCAGAGAGCAGCCTGGCACGATTCCGGTACCAGCTGGCGGCCAAAGCCGAACAGGCGGAACGGGACGCGCGGAAGAACACCCAGCGGCAGGCAAGCCGGGCCATTGCGGACAACAGCGCGGCGATGGAAACGTTGGCCCAGATGATGGGTGTGACCCACGGTGTGCGGATCAGCCAGGATTCCATTGACGGGCTGGCGGTGCGGTGGACAAAGGCCAACGGCAGCAGGGCCGACCGGACAAAGATTGCCGGAGAGACCCGGGCGCTGGTGGAGTACATGACGGCGGACGGGGCCAGCATGAGCAAGGCCAGCGCGCTGTCTGAGACCATTGCGGATGAGATTCTGAGCGGGGCGACATACCGGAACACTGAGCTGTGGGACGAGTACCCGGAATACCACGACCTGAGCTACACGGTGAACAAGGACGGCCCGGCCAAGGCGGAGCTGGTGAAGCGGTACGGGACGTGGAGCGAAGCGGTGGCGGAGGCCAGGAAGCACGGCGTGAAGCTGCGGCAGGAAGAAGGACACCGAGACGGAAACCCGGCGGAAGTGTATGAATCCATCGTCAATGACACCCGGGCCATGGGCGGCACCAAGGAAGGGGCAGCGGCCTTGTTCCGGGGCGCGGCCCAGGCGGCAGGCGTGGACGGCGCGGCCAGCATGGAGAGCACCGAGTGGCTGGATGTGCTGATGAACGTGCACGATGCCATCAAGCCCAGGATGATGAGCCGCTTTGCGGATGCTGCCGAGTACGAGGATGCCAAAGTGGAGCTGGCCGACCGGATGCTGGGTGATATCCTGAACGTGCCGGAGATGACCGATGCACAGGCCATCTTTGACGGGTTCCAGCGCTGGCAGCGTCAGGCTGTGGCTGCTGCCGTGGGCGAGGAGAACGCGGAGCAGGCGCTGAAGGACCTGCGGAAGGTGCAGAAGGAGCAGAACCGGGAGTTCAACCGGAGGATGTATGAGAACAGCCGGAACGGAAGCCGGGATGAAGCACTGCAGCAGTGGACAGAACAGCAGAAGCGGAATGAAAAAGCAGAAAAGCTGCTGGATCAGAATCTGGATACGCTGGGGCTGGACATCACCAACTACGGCGACATGGCCGAAAAGCTGGACGTGCTGAAGGAAGCCTACGAACGGGAGTGGAAGGCCGAAAAGAAGCGGCTGAAGGAAGAACGCCAGCAGATGCTGGACGAGATCCGGCTGGAAAACAAACAGTTGAAGCGGGAGAACTGGAACCTTTCGCACCAGGTGGCAGGAGAACAGCGCCGGGCTGATCGGGCCGAGTGGCAGCTGATCCATCAGGAAAACGAACTGCTGGAATGGGAGCAGGAAAACCAGCGCAAAGCTCAGGAGTGGCAGGAAAAGCAGGCGGAGCGAAACGCAATCGCCATCACTGCAGCCCAGCAGCAGCGGGACGAGGACATTGCCATTGCCAAGAAGCTGGCTGAGAAGCGGGTACAGAAAGCCCGGGACGGTCGGCAGAAGGACGAGCTGCGGCGGGGCATCCGGGCCAATGCTGCCCAGCTGAACCAGATGGTGCTGCGGCCTGCAAAGGACAAATATGTGCAGCCCCGGCTGATCCTGCGGGCGCTGGAAGTGGCAAAGCTGGCGGACATGACATTGCTGAACCAGAATGCCGTGAACCGGCTGGATGCGCTGGCAAACAGCATCCGGGCCGAATACGGGGATGCAAACCACCCGGTGGTGACGGAGATGAGCAATGACTGGGAGAAGAGCGGTATTGCCAACCTGATCGATGCCCTGAAGGCTGACATGAGCGACAGCAAGGAGGCACAGCTGGACCGGCTGAACCAGCAGCTGACAGAGGCCGAGGCACTGCCGGACAGCGAAAAGGCCGAGATGCTGCGCGACCGGCTGAGAAAGCGGATCCGGGAGACAGAGAACCGCACCTATCTGCCCATGACGGTGGACCAGATGCGGATGCTGAAAGCCATTACGACCAGCACACTGCATGTGATCCGGACGGCAAACAAGACCCTGAGCCTGCAGCAGGCCGAGGCGGTGGACAAGATCGCCGGAGAAGCGGCGGTGGAAGTGAACCGGAGCAGGGGAAACGACGGAAAATTCCGGCGGATGCTGACGAGGTACAATCTGGATATGCTGGGCGGTACCCGGGTGTTCCGGATGCTGGGCGGCTACGCAAAGAACAGCCAGATGGAGAAGCTGGGCACCATGCTGAACGACGGCCAGCGGCGGCAGACGGAGATCCTTGTGGAGGGAACCCACCTGTTCGACAACGTGACAGGCAAAAAGAACCTGAAACAGATGGAACAGTTTGCAGGCAAGGGGGCAAAGCTGGTAGACCTTGGCCTGAAGGACAACCGGGGCAAGGCCGCACCCCTCACCCATGCCCAGATGTGCAGCCTGTACATGCACCTGCGGAACGCCGACAGCAAGGAGCACCTGATGAACGGCGGCTTTACCGTGCCGGATGCAGTGGAGTACAACAAAGGCAACATCGCGGAAGCCTACCAGAAGGGCCAGACCGTGCGGATCGGGATGCTGACCGACAGCGAGGGCAAACCCATAGCGGACACCATTGTGAGTGCCATTGAAAAGAACCTGACCGACTACGACCGGGCATGGATCGGGAGCATGGAGAACTTTTTCGGGAGCTACACCACCGACCTGATCAACGAGACGAGCATGAAGCTGCTGGGCTACAAGCGGGCTGTGGTGAAGAATTACTACCCCATTGCGGTGAACCAGACGGCACTGGTAAAACAGATCGAAGGAGAACACTGTGATGCGACCATCGAGGGACGGGGCTTCCTGAAGAACCGTGTGAAAAGTCCACAGCCCATCCTGCTGGAGGAGTGCAATAACGTGGTGCAGCGGAGCCTGCGGGACACGGCAGCCTACGCGGGCCTGGCCCCGGCCATCCGGGATGTGAAAAAGGTGCTGAACAGCCGGATCGAGACTGAGGACGGGCTGAAGGTGCTGAAGGACGGTATCCTGGAGGAGAAGTGGGGCAGCGATGCAGTAGACTATGTGGAAGAACTGCTGGTTGACCTGCAGAGCCCGGGAAAGAAAACCCGGAAGAGCAGCATGACGGCGCTGGGCAAGCTGCGGGGCAACTACGCCGGGGCTATCCTGACGCTGAACCCGGGCGTGGCCATTGCGCAGGCGGCATCCCTGCCGACAGCCGGTGCTGTGCTGGGTGCGGACACTATGGCAGCGGTGGTTCCCTTTGTAAAGAACTTCTCACCCAAGCAGCGGGCAGCGCTGGAAGCAGAGATCACTGAACACGGGGATGCGCTGCTGCAATACCGCCTGCGGGGCAGTCAGCGGGGCGAGCTGGAAAGCATCGGGAAGAACCTGAGTGCGGCGGAGAAGGGAATGGAGAAGGTCCCCAAGCAGCTGACGGGCTGGATCAACGGCGTGGACGAGATCACGGTGGCGGCACTGTGGGAAGGCTCCAAGCGGTATGTGGAGCACCATACCAATGAGTTTGCAGAGGGTGCAGCCACGAAAGGCAGCGAAGCCTACTGGGAAGCTGTGAACAAGATGTATCAGCGGGTGATCGAGGAGACCCAGCCCAATTACACCACCATGCAGCGGGCAGGCATCCAGCGCAGCGACAACGAACTGGTGAGGACCCTGACCATGTTCACGACCCAGCGGTTCCAGAACTACGGCATTCTGGCAGATGCGGTGCTGGCCTACAATGCCAAGCGGGAGCGCAGCCATGCAGACCCCACCGAGGAGAACCGGGCAGAGCTGAAACGGGCCGGGAAGAACCTGAACCGAGCGGTGACCAGCCAGATCGTGCAGACGGCAGTGTTTGCGGCCATGAAGATCGGCGCGGACTTCCTGCTGCACCGGTGGGACCGGGAACAGGACGAGAACGGCGACATTACCGCATGGAGTTTACTGAAGCGGTACGCCGACCTGTATGTGGGAAGCGCAGCAGGCACGTTCCTGTACGGCAGTGAGCTGTACAGCTTTGTGGGCAACGTGGCCGGGGGCAAGGACTATGATGTGGTCAGTGCCCCGAACCTGAGTGCTGTCAATGACCTGGGAACTGAGGCGATGCGGCTGTACAAGCTGCTGGCCACCGACACCGGCGAGATGGACGAGGAAGAGCTGGAAGCATACCACGAGAAGCTGCGGAAAGCGGCCCTGACCTTTATGGAGGACGGACTGGAACTGAAGGGGCTGCCGGCCGGGAATGCGGAAAAGCTGCTGGAAGCGGCATGGAAATGGAGCGGAAATGCAGCCTATGCGGTGACGGGCGGAAAGTACGGCGAGAAGCTGAGCCTGAATTCCCTGCCCGCCAGCGCCACCGGGCAGTATGACCGGCTGTACAA
>ENA-OZFE01000154-OZFE01000154.1-human-gut-metagenome-genome-assembly--contig:-NODE-154-length-32403-cov-4.827779_pt1 | contig 32403 bp, 26 predicted proteins | sample MGYA00245077_ERZ653627 | MGnify/ENA primary metagenome ERZ653627 (study PRJEB26926, sample SAMN06165121) | human gut metagenome | biome: ENVO:00009003; feature: ENVO:2100002; material: ENVO:00002003...
CTTCATCTTTCCTCGGTCTTGCGCCCCAAATGGATAACCCTGATTTCTGGGCTGGCATGGGCAGAACTGTAGCGAATTTCTGTGCTATTCCAGCAACAATTCCGGCTGTTATCTTTTTGGAATCTGGAAATGCGCTCGCCTTGCTGTCGATTATTTTTCCTCTATTTGCGGTAATACTTTTCTTTTCGGTAAAGACAGGGCTGCTCAACTTTCACCACCATACAGCAGATGGCGGTTATGTATTTGACTCGACTGGAATCAACCAAACCGTAACGCCAAACAATACAAGCAATGAAGGTGAAAGATCACCCGATCATACTCTTGCTACATCGAACATCGAAGCATTTGAGACCAAAAAAAGCGCCAAGCAAAGCTTTTTTAACCCCGAAGCTACTCTTCTTACTCATGAAGAGAAAGTTGAGCAGTTTGCCGCACACTACGAATTAACTCCTCGCGAAACAGAAATATTGAGTGCTGTCACTTCGGGAGAGCAAACCCTAAAACACACGGCAAGCAATTTAGGTATTTCACTTCGAACCGTACAGCACCATTTAACATCAATCTACAAGAAAACAAATACCCAAACACGCGCAGGCTTAACCAAACGCTTTATCGAAAATGATCTTCAGCCCAAAAACGAGCACAACGAAAAAGAACAAGGGTAAACCACGTAAAGCTCGAATGATTCTTTGCGCTATTTAACAACCAGTACAGGACAACCAACGTTATTGCAAACGCTACGGCTTACACTGCCAAGGATGAAGCCCTGCAGCCCACCTAAGCCACGTGAACCCATAATTACAAGGTTTGCGTCTTGCTTGTCGGTTTCTTTAACAATCGCTTCAGCGGGAGCACCATAAATAACCGAGGTGCTGCTATCTATTCCTGCTTCTGCCAAAATATCATGAGCCTGGGAAGCGGCATGTTCAGCGCGTTTTGCTGCTGCATTTGAAGAATCTTCACTTGCTGAAACCACCTGAACCGACTTGGTTTTTGCAGGATCAATGAGTTTTATCGCGTAACGAATAGCATTAAGAGAACCCTCGGAGCCATCACTTGCAATCAAAACATTTCCTAAAACAGGAGAGGCGGCGACTTCCGCTTTACTTGACACAACCTGAACGGTGGCTTTTGAGGTATTGACGGTTGCAATCTTTTGCTGTTCAACCCGCTCTCGATCAAGCTTTTTGTTGCGGAAATATACCGCCCAATTAAGGGCCAAACAAGCTAAGTTAAGGAAGTACACCACCAAAACCCAATTGATGTCACCCGAGAAAAACTTTGCGGCAATACCGGCAAGATAACCAGCAGTAATGAGGGTGATAAATTGCCAACTGGTGCTTACTGCGGTTGCTGCTTTATAACTTTTATAAGCATTCATTGGCCAAGAAAGACCAAAACAGATAAGCATTGCGGCTTCAAGGATTTGTGCGGTCATATACACTCCTGTCGAATTGATTATGTATTACAGGAAGAAGCATGGGCGTCGCGTGGGAAGGGCGATACGCCAATAGAAAACGCTCAGCTTCTCCTGTAGCACTGACAGATTGTAAGAGGATAAATCATACCTGTCCAATATCATTTTAGGCATTACTGATAGCGTTTTGATATTGATTAGCACCGTACAATTAATCACAACTCAATTAAACACCGCGCAAGCGTTCAACTATTTCTTTAAGATGAACAAGCACGTAATCTAGCTCTTCTTTTGTTGTGTGCTCCGAGAGAGAAAAGCGAATAGTACCCTGAGCCCAATGCGACTCAATCCCCATTGCAACAAGGACATGGCTCGGCTCAAGCGAACCTGAGGCACAGGCAGAACCCGCTGAAACACATATCCCAACCTGATCGAGGCACATAAGCAAAGTCTCTGCAGAAAGCCCTCGAAATGAAGCACTCACAATACCTGGCAACCGTTGAGCGCCAAGAGCATTGATGCGTACATCAGGATTAGCTTGAAGCTGTTCAATGAGGTAATTTCGCAATTGTACTTGTGTCTTAATTGCTTGGATGGTGGTGCCAGAAAAAGCGAGCGCTTGAGAATCTTTGGTATCCTCTGTTTCGAATAGCGCTTTTGCCGCATTGGCGAAACCCACAATGCCTGCAACGTCTTCTGTACCTGCACGATAGCCGCGCTCCTGCGCACCCCCATGCAGCAATGGCTCTATTGACACCCCTCGGCGCCGATAGAGCAATCCCACTCCTTTAGGACCGTGGATTTTATGCGCCGAAATTGAGAGCGCGTCCACATTGAGCTCGGAAACGCACAAAGGAATACGCCCGTAAGCCTGAACGGCGTCGGTATGAAAAAGCGCCCCCTGCTTATGCGCGCATGCGGCAAGCTCTTTGATAGGCTCAAGCGTGCCCACTTCGTTGTTTGCTGCCATAATCGAAACCAAAAGAGTATCGGCACGCAAGGCCGATTCGAGGGCAGCAGTTGACACTGCCCCACCAGAGGTTACCGGTAAATACGTTACCTCAAACCCCTGTTGTTCAAGCCAATGAGCAGACTCAAGAACAGCATGGTGTTCAATCGAAGAAACGATAAGGTGTTTCCCTCGTTTTTTATGAGCGAGCGCCAAACCTTTAAGTGCCCAGTTGTCGGCTTCGGTTCCGCCCGAAGTGAACATAACTTCAGCGGGTCGCGCACCAAGCGTGCGTGCAAGAAACGAACGCGCATCCTCTATGGCAGCACGACAGTTTTGAGCAGACTGATAGGAAGAGGAAGCGTTGAAATACTCCGCGCCCAAAAATGGCTCCATAGCCTTAAAAACGCTTGGACTCAGCGGCGTTGTTGCCGCATTGTCTAGATAAACCACACTGTTATTCATATCACTGTCTACTTCTTAGTCACTAGCGGAAAGATTTAATGGTAGCTCCGCCTACCACGACATCACCGCAATACAACACCACAGCCTGACCAGGCGCTGCAGAACGAATAGGTTCATCAAAGTACACGTGCAATATGTTATCTACTATTTCAGCCGTAGCCTTTTGTGGCTTAGCACGATAGTTCACCTTTGCCTCAACGGTAAGCGGCTCATCGATTGAATCAAGCGTGATGAGGTTAATATCATCGGCAATAACTTCTTGCACACCCATCGAAGAAACAGGTCCCACAATAAGCGCATTGCGCTCAATATCTTTTTCTAGAACGAAGAGCGGTTCACCTGCGGCAACGCCTAAACCCTTACGTTGCCCTAAGGTGTATCGGGCAAGCCCGTGATGGGTTCCTAGCTCTTTACCCTGTTCATCAAGGATAGGACCGGGCTCGAGCTTTTTCCCTGTATAGTCTTCAATAAAAGCGGCGTAATTGCCATCGGGCACAAAGCAAATGTCTTGGCTTTCAAGCTTATCCGCCGTACGCAAGCCTGCCTTATGTGCGAGTTCGCGCACTTCTTCTTTTGAGAGTTCTCCGAGCGGAAATAACATATGGGCGAGCTGATCCTGTGAAAGGTGATACAAAACGTAGCTTTGGTCTTTTTTGGGATCAAGGCCGCGATGCAGCTCATATTTTCCAAGCTGTTCGTTAAAAACGCGACGGGCATAGTGCCCTGTTGCCACATAGTCATACCCTAATTCTTTGCGACGTTTTTGCAGCGCATCAAACTTGAGGAAACGATTGCAATCAATACAGGGATTGGGCGTTTCTCCTTTTAGGTACCCTTCACAAAAACGACTGATTACACACTCGTCAAACGTTCCTTTGTAGTTAAACACGTGATAGGGAATTCCCAGTCGAAAAGCCACACTGCGAGCATCTTCAACATCTTCGAGCGAACAGCAGGTTCTACTTCCCTCTTCTAAAATAACGCCATCGCTGTCGAAGAGTTTCATGGTTGCTCCCATGACGTCATAGCCCGCATCAACCAAAAGCTGAGCCGCCACGGAGCTATCCACTCCACCGCTCATCGCACACAAAACACGCTCTTGGTCTCGAGTAGGTGGTTCAGTTGGAGTTTTGGTTCGTTGAGTTATAGAATCTTTCATGTTAGCCCTTTTTACTGGAGCGCTTTACGCCTGGCTCGTGTCAATAGTCGCATTCATGCTACCACTAGAATATCCCGCCAAATCAAGCGCAACATATACAAATCCAAGCGCCTTTAATTCCTTAACAATTACTTCACGCGCTGGATTTTGGATTACCGCGCTAAATTGATCAGTCGGAACTTCAATGCGAGCAACGTTACCATGAACACGAACGCGAAGTTGCGAAAGCCCCAGATTCATCAGAATGGTTTCCGCCCTATCAACCAGCGTGAGCTTTTCTTCGGCAAGCTCTGTTCCATACGGAAAGCGCGTTGCTAAGCAGGCGTTGGATTGTTTATTCCAAGTGGGTAGACCCAATTGCTGCGAAAGGGCTCGGATGTCTGCTTTGGTAAAACCCGCCTCTTGAAGGGGGCTTTTTACTCCTAGCTCTTCAAGAGCCTTTCTTCCGGGACGATAGTCGCCCAAATCATCAAGATTAGAGCCATCTGCGACAAGATTGATGTCGTGATTACACGCAAGGGAAAACAGTTCGACAAAGATTCCCTTTTTGCACACGTAACAACGATCAGGCGCGTTATGGCGCACTTCTTCAAGTTCCATGACCTCAGGCTTACAAAAAACTTGGTGAATGCCATAGTGCTTGCAGAAATTTCGAGCATCATCAAGCTCTTGATTGGGCACCATGGGAACAACAGCAGTAACCGCAAGAGCCTTCTCGCCTAACACTTCATGCGCAACATAGACTAAAAGGCTTGAGTCAACCCCGCCCGAATATGCAACCGCCACAGCTTTATACGAAGCAAGAATGTTCTGTAAGGCTTGATATTTTTCTTCAACAGAATTCATAAAAGAATCTTTCTCAAAGGCTTTTCAAAGAAGGGTTGAAACATTGTTGTTGAAACTAATAGCTTGGTGGGCTTAATCACACAAAATACCCTAAACGGTTTGCTCTCCTTAACACAATACGGCGCATCGTTTCGCGCAATCCCTCGCACTAAATGCAATCCGCGAAGGTGATATTGGGCCAATGTGCCGAAGCATCAGGATTCTCTGAGCGAGAAATTACCACCCCGCCGCGCGTCGGCTGCTCGTGCTGTTGCGCCGCCGCAATAAGAGCTTCAAACACACGCTCCATGCGATGCTCTTCTGGGCCAAAAAACTCAGGATGCCATTGAACGCCCATCATAAAGCTCTTATCGCGCACTTCAATAGCCTCAACAAGGCCATCAGGACCATATGCGACCGAATCCACCATGGAAGACAGATCACATATTCCCTGATGATGCATGGAGTTTACATTGATGCGCTCAACGCCAAGCAAGCGCCCCAAACGCGAATCTGCCTTAATCTCTACCGCGTGGGTAGGTCTATCATAAGGAAGCTCTTGCCAGTGAACAATCTTTGGCAAAACGTCACAATCACTCGAATACCCTTTGCGTCTGATGCCTGGAAATTGATCCGTTAAATCGCGATAAAGCGTGCCACCAAAACACACATTGATCATCTGCATACCACGACATATTCCCAATAAGGGCAAATCGAAACGGTGAGCATAACTCAAAATGAGATACTCGAGCTCCTCGCGCTCAGGGGAATGTTCGGAAATTTTTCCGCTATCACGAATGGCACCATAGCGAGCGGGGTCAATATCGTTTCCGCCCGTGAGAACGAAGCCGTCGATAAGAGGAAAAAGCGTTTCGTACACACGCGGGTCTCCTGAAAGCGGAAGCAAAAGGGGAGCTCCGCCCGCACGAACAATCGCCTGGGCATAGCGCTCGGGAAAGCTCACCATTTTTTCCGTTGAGTTCTGTGAAGGCACAATTCCAATAACCGGAAGCTTATTTCCCTGTTGTTGTGATTGAGTAGCAGTACTTGCCACGATGCGCCTTCCTTTAATTGCGTTCCTTAAATTGAGTAACTATCGATTTCTAGCTGCGAAGATCGATCGATAATATCTTGAAGTGAAACACTACCTAAATAGTTGTTGATAAGATCATGAAGTTCACGCCAAACAAACACTTCAAAACGTGCTTCACCAGGAGAAGGTTCTTCGGATAGCTCATCAAGATAGTCAACAGGAGCAAGAGAGCCCTCCGTTGCTGTCAAAATATCAAGCATGGAAATGTTTGCTGCGCTTTTAGTAAGACGATACCCGCCCGAAGACCCGCGATTTGAACGAACCAACTGAGCAGCCGTTAAACTCGAAACTATCTGCTCTAAATACTTGCGCGAAATACCCGTAGCATCGGCAACTTCTTTCAGAGGAACAGGGTCGTTTCCGCCACGACGAGCAAGAAAAATCATAAACCGAACAGCATAACGTCCTTTTGTTGATATCTTCATTCCTTACATCACCCGTGCCTATTTTACCTGACGGGCGTAAAACCAATCGGAAAGTTGCTCAAGGAATGCCTGGTCTTTTTTGCTTAGATGGCTTTTTGCCGTTTCAAATAGCATGCCCACCCATTTTGAAATAGCATATCCCGCAAAAACTGCCTGAACGCCCTGTGACCGAATAGCTTCGAGCGTGCGATTGGCCGTTTCGTCGTTGAAGGGCCAGTGATTATTCTTTACGCCAAGCTTTTCCTCAAGAAAAACCATGGCTTCATCGGAATAAAAGATACCTTTAATAAGGGCAGCATATCCTGCAACCTGAGCTGCAGGAAGAGAATCCGCGGGACGAATTTCAACAAAGCGTTTAAGACGCACATCAGGCCAAAACATGGACAGCACATGCTCGATGTCTGATTCGCTCATAGGAGCATCGGCATACGCCTCAGCAGCGGAAGTTTTCCCTACCCAGCGAAGCTTGCTGCCCTGAATATCATTTGTCGCAGGACGCGTTACAAAAATTGGGGAGGTTCCTAAAAGCCAATCTGTATACTGTGCAAAGCTATACCCCTCGTCAAACAACCCAGGGACTGAACCACAGCGATCATTGTCTACATCACGCCACAAGTTAAAACGCTCAAGAGGCTTTGTGGTTGGAGCGCCCTCAAACACTGAACTGTTATCAGTGATCAAAGAAAGAATGGGTGCCAATGCCTGCGCAAGGCGCATCTTGCGAATAGCATCGGCTTCATCTTTGAAGTCAACCGAGACCTGAGTGGATGCCGAAGCGCGCATCATGCGCTCACCGTGTGTTCCGATGAGCTGGAAATAATCGTTCATAAACTGGTAGCGTTTTTTAGGAATGAGCGGGAGATCGAGGGCCTTTGCACTGGGGTGATAGCCTTTTGCTACGAGCTTACAACCATGACGAGCAAGAAACGGATCAACTTGCTCACGAAACGCTTCATACACCGAAAGAATTGTTTCAATGGATTCGTATGGAGCAATACTGATTTCAATTTGAGCGGCGGGTTCAAGGGTGATAGAAGCTTCAGAAGAAGCAAGACCGATAAGGTCACCTTCAAGCCCGTAGGTTTTTTCGGGGTATAACGCCGAGAGATACTGCAGTAAATCCGCCACGCCAAAGAAGCCCTCTTCGCTTGTTCCCCTGTAAGGAACGGGCTTGTTGTTTTCAGCGTGTACCACAAAGTGTTCTACTTCTACCCCAAGATTCTGCGAAAGCGCATCTCCACGAGAGCCTTGCTGAAAATATGAAATGATCGCCTGGCGATTTTCTTCGTAGTAAGCCATCACTACCTCGCTCGTTACGTTTTGTTGCAATCGAGGTAATGCTTCTTGCAAGTATTACCTCAGAAAGGTTATTTCCCTCATGATACAAGGCATCTGCTACCTTTGAGATAACATTCATACAAAAAAGGGAGTGAGCTTTGTGACCCACCCCCTTTTAGGGTTACCTCACCATATCCCTACGCCAAAGAACTCCAGCACAGAAAATATTGCTCGCTTGCACCACCTTTACTGATGCACAACCGATGCCACTGATTATTCAAAATTGAACATTGCCGTTGAGAGATAACGCTCACCGGTATCAGGAAGAATAGCAACAATAGTCTTACCAGCGTTTTCGGGACGCTGAGCGAGCTTTGTTGCAGCGGCAACAGCAGCACCAGAAGAAATACCTACCAAAAGGCCATCTTTTCCTGCAAGCTCACGACCCACTTCAAAGGCCTCTTCATCTGCAATGGTGATTACTTCATCATAGATTTTAGTGTTCAGTGTATCGGGAACAAAGCCAGCACCAATACCCTGAATTTTATGAGCGCCAGGATGACCTTCCGAAAGAACAGGTGAACCAGCAGGCTCTACGGCTACAACCTTAACATCAGGATTCTGCTTTTTGAGATAAGCGCCCGTACCGGAAACCGTGCCACCCGTTCCAACACCTGCAACCAAAATATCAACGTTGCCATCAGTTGCTTCCCAAATTTCAGGACCGGTAGTTGCTTCATGAATTGCAGGATTTGCAGGATTGGTGAATTGGCTCGGGATAAAGGAGTTTGGAATTTCTTTCGAAAGCTCTTCTGCACGAGCGATGGCGCCTTTCATACCCTTTGCTCCATCGGTGAGAACAAGCTCAGCACCATACGCCTTCATAAGATTACGACGCTCAACACTCATGGTTTCAGGCATAGTGATGATGATACGATTTCCGCGCGCAGCTGCGATTGCCGCCAAGCCGATGCCCGTATTGCCAGAAGTTGGCTCAATGAATACCGTCTCAGCATCGATTTTGCCATCTTTTTCAGCCTGATCGACCATTGCTTTAGCAATACGATCCTTAATAGAGCCAGCTGGATTAAAGTATTCAACTTTTCCAATGATGGTTGCGTTAAGGTCATGATTCTTTTCGTAGTTGGTAAGTTCAACGAGTGGAGTGTTGCCGATGAGTTCGGAAACGCTTTTGTAGACTGCCATTGTTCCTTCTTTCTGTTGGTTGTTTTAACGTTTTGTTTTCTTGTTTTTCATTTGTTGACTCTAAATCCTACTAATTCCCTAGGTTTTGTCAAGTATGAAAACTATCTTTTTAATACTTGTCAAAATAAACTCATGCTACTCTGAGAAACGAAAAACAGAATCAAAGAAAGAAGAAGCACGGTATGAACACAGCACACTTGGAAAAAGACTTAGAGGATCAGGTTAAAGAGCTACAGATAAAACTAGGTTACGCCTATGAATCTACTCGTTTTTACTACAAGGTTTCATCCCTTGCCTCCCTTGTAGATTCAAAAGCGGAAACCGCAGATCACCTTTGTTTAGAGCTTGCTCGCTCTGAAGCTTTGAAAGGTTCACCTCTTGGTGATGTTACGTTTGCCGCCCATCAAGACCGCGTGGAAATTACTATTCCACCTAAGGGAGCACAGTATGTTCATGAACAAGTGCCCAAACCTCGCTTTTTGGTTGATTTAATTGAGTTGTTCCTCACAAAGCATGTCCCCACCAAAGAAGAAATTGTTTCTCTCTTTGCCAAATACTCCCCTATATACGTTTTACAGGATATGCCTGAAGGGTCAGATTTCGACTTTGGTGTTCATTTTGAAGACAAAAGCATTGATTCGCATTATTACTGCTTCAAAGAAGAAATGGGTCATATGATTTACCATCGTTTCCTTAAAGAGGACTACGAAAAACTGCTTGATTAGGTTTTGTTATCTTATTGCCAACGGCAATTGCCCGTGGTTCTTGTCTGCTTTTCGCAGCGTTTCATCATTTATTTTTCTATGGCCCTATTTTGAGTACGTGACTCTATGTATCTGCTCTCAATTGCTTTTGAGCTGGTCTTTTGGGTATATAGGTCGAAGGCGTTTGTTAGACGAGGCCTATATACCCAAAAGAGCCAGCAAGAAAAGATGAAAGCGTTGCAGAAAAGCAGGCAAGCAACAAGAAAAGCATGAAGCAAAGCGAACACCTTTACTCCATGCTTTTTGTTCGTTGTGATTCTGCTTACCGCAAAACTAGCTCTTGAGGCTAGGCTTTCTTTCTCAAGAAAGCACTCTTTTCTTCAAGGGTATGAATTTCTTCCTTATATTCTTCATCGATATTCCCATCGTAGACATAATGCTGTGTTTCTTTTGCCACCATGCCCGTCATAACAAACACCATGATGATATTAGGAATGGCCATAAGGGCATTAGCAATGTCAGTCGCCGTCCAAGCAACATCTCCTACACCAATGCCACCTAAAAATCCCATGCAAATATATAAGCCAATGTAGAGAGGAACCCAACGGCGACCAAACAAATAGGTGGTAACGCGCTCACCGTAGTAACTCCATCCAAGAATAGTTGAATACGCAAAGCAAATAATACCGAGCATCAAAACGGGTGTACCAACAACGGGAATGGTTCCAAAAACAGAATTAGCAAGCGTTGCGCCATCGGTAACCCCCGTGTCAGCAATAAGGGTTGGGTTGGCGAGCAACGTACTCACAATTACCAAGCCACTCATTAAACAGATAACAACGGTACACCAAAAGGCCCCCGTCATACCAACCAAAGCCTGACGTGCAGGGTTTTTGGAAGCAGCAGCTGAGGAAATCAAAGGAGCTGTACCCAAACCAGATTCATTAGAAAACAAACCGCGTGCGCAACCGAACTGAAGCGCAACCATAATACCTGAACCCACAGCTCCACCAAACGCAGCCTTGGGAGTAAAGGCACATTCAAAAATAGTGATGACCGCATCGATTAAGAATGCATGATTGCAAGCAAGAATATAAAGACATCCAAGAATATACGCTCCGCCCATGAAGGGAACGAGCTTCTCGCAAATTTTGGAAACGTTTTTCAGGCCGCCCACAATAACCAACAGAGCAGATCCGCATACAATAGCGGCGGGAATCCAGGGTTCAATGCCGAAGTTTGCCTGAACAACACTCGTGATAGCGCTCGTCTGCACCGCAGAACCAATACCAAAAATAGTAAAGCAGGCCATAACCGCAAACCAAATAGCTGCCAGTTTTGCCCACCAAGGCACTGTTCCATCAGGACGCTTAAAGCGCTGCTCCCACACGTGCATAGCGCCGCCCATCATCTGGCCGCGCCAATCTTTCACACGATATTTCATGGCAGCAAAAACCTCGGTGTATTTGGTGGCCATACCTAAAATTCCCGTAAGCCACATCCACAAAACAGCACCAGGACCACCCGAAAGAACTGCCGTTGCAACACCGATAATGGAACCCGTTCCAAGCGTAGAGGCAAGCGATGTTGCCATAGCTCCAAAGTTGCTTACGTCTCCTTCTGCCCCATCATCTTTCGTAACAGAAAGCTTCAAAGCCAAAGGAAGTTTACGTTGGATTCCTTTGGTACGAATCGTCGTGTAAATGTGACAGCCCAGAAGCAGGATAATCATGGGAGGACCCCACACCGCAGCATCGACAGCATTAAGCAGTTCAACAAAATCCATATTTACCATCCAAAGTGATTTTTGCGTAAGGCACGAATCGGTATCTTATACCTTTTGCATGATATTTCCAAAAAAGCAGCTTAGAAACTCTTTTAGCGGAACGCATGAAACGGCAAAAGCGCCACAAAACCCAATTAGAACGTTACAAGGTACGCCTATCAAGCATGGCATAAATGGTCACAATAATGACACCAGAAGCTACCACCATACCCAACAAAATGGAATAAGAAACCAAATATGTGCCGAATAATTCCGTTAAAAAGCCTGGTAAGAAGGTAAACATAAACCCACCCAGTGCATAAGCAATCTGAAAGTTTCTAATGGTTTGCATCTGATTGCCCGCAGGAGAAAGCTCAATAGACCAAATCGAAATTCCCACTGTTCCAAGCGAAAGACCAAGACCGTACAATACAACAGCAATGCCCGCTAGGCCTGTTTTTCCCATATCTGTCAGACAAAGCAAGGCGGTTCCTGCAATAAATAACATAAAGAAGATAAGTGAGCCAAGTTTTGTTCCCACCTTATCAAACACGATGCCGCTAAACAGCTTTGAAAACGTAAGACATGCTCCCGAAATTGCTACCAACAGCGCTGCAGACTCGGTTGAAAAGCCTTCGGAGGTAAACAAAACTGCCAAATAATTTGAGCCTCCGACAGAAATGCAACCCACAAAAACCATAGCAATAAAAACTATGGGCAACAACGAATGAGGTAAACCTCTATTCACGCGCACCCGATTAGAAGGTTTCGTGCTTTCCTTTTTGATGCGCTTTTTTGAACCTGAAAAGGGTTCTCTGTCGATATCTTCAGGACGGTTTCTCAGCAAAACAAAAACGAGCACACCCATAAAACACGCCAAGCCCGACTCAAAAGCGAACGCTACAGAAAGCGAAGTGGCGTTAATTATCTGAACAACTAACGAAGGCAGCACCATAGCCGCAACACCCGAACCAACCGCTGCAATACCCGCAGCAGTTGCCATATTCGCAGAAAACCAACGGCTAATAAGCATTGTCGAAGCTACCATGCCACCAAGACCATAGCCCAAACCCGTAAAAACAGATGCCACACAAAGCCCCACAAACGATTCAGCAAAAAAAGAATAGAGCGCAAAGCCCATGCCAACACAAAGCGAGGAAATCAAAACACCAAGCCGACAATCAAGAAGTCGATAGAACTTCGCAACAAAAAACATTGCCAAAAGAGAAATAAACGTTCTGATGGAAATAATAATTGAACCACCCGCGTGTCCAACTCCTGGTATCTCAACCAAGTAGGGTTGGTAAACCGAGAAAGAAGTTGAAGGAAGTCCGATATTAGTGAACAAGATCAGAAAGCAACAAGCACAGATTACTTTCTCATAGTGAGACTTAATTCCCAAAGGAATTTGCACTCTTATCATCTCCAAAAGGCATCATTCATCTGATGAAGAACATCTTATAGAGCTTATGCAACATTTGTTTGAGGTGCAATACTGATATTTTGAAGTTGTTCTAGCGTGTGAGCGTCAACGCCAATTCCTTGTGCGCCATTACGAACCTTAGTTACATAGTCTTCACGGAAAGAAGAATCAATGAAAGGGCCGCGAAGGGAAAGATAAATTAACGCTTCAAGGGTATACGCTCCCCTTGCGGCAGGCTCATATGTGTTAAACCCGAACGCCCCAGAAATGACCTTACCTTCGGTTCTGTTTCCCGCATACTGAACTTCAACAAATGATTTTTCATAGCATTGAGTAGAGACACCCTCAAAACCATCCATTTTAGATTCGTTGGCATTGCTCAAATCCCATAACGCACCCTGAACGTGCTTACCCCAAGAAGGAACAACCGTTGCATACCCTGCAGCGTCCATCTTAAGTTCATGATTAGGTAGAGTGGCAACACCCAAATATTCCGCGCCTGGGCAGCGAAACTCCATTTGGTCGAAGTCCATGTTTGATCCGTATGCGAAGTAAAGTTTTTGCATGAGTTTCATTATCTACGAAACACAACATAATGAAACCAAAAGGGTAAGACGTTATAGCTATAGCCAGTTCAAAATTTAGCTGATAGCAATATTTTATGTATTTGAACTGGTGTTTTGATTATTTTCTTTATACGAAAGACACTTTGAATGTGTAAAAATCTTTTCCGCAAAAGGTATTGCGTACACTCAAGAAACTTGTACCCGCATAAGTCACCCATCTTTATACTTTGGCTTAGCTTTATTGCCTCGTACTCCTAAGCGGGATCTCCACGATCAACAACTACCTCATATCCAATAGATTTCATGCGCGCATGCAAGCACCAACGACATTCTGCAGCTTCTTCACCTGTACATATCTTGTTGTCGTATAGCTCGTAATCTTTTCGCACCGCCACGGGGGAAAGATTGGGCATCACCACATTGGCGCCCGCCATTATTCCCTTTTCTCTCCCTTTAGAGTCAAGCGTTCCTAAAGCCGTTGTTGCAGGAAGCAACACACTCGGACGAATAAGGCGAATAAGAGAAAGAAGAAAACACGTTAACTCAACACTGCCTGCAGGCGCATGAGAAAATGGTGTTGCATGATGCGGAACAAAAGGTCCGATTCCGCACATTTCAGGCTGAAACTTTTCGATAAACTTCAAATCAAGCGCAAGGTCATGCGTAGTTTGAAAGGGCGTTCCCACCATAAAGCCACAGCCAACGGCGTAACCGATCTCCTTCAAATCCCGCAAACAGCACATGCGATTTTCAAACGACATTCCTTCAGGATGAAGCATTTTATAAAGTTCAGGCGAAGCCGTTTCGTGCCGCAGTAAATACCGATCCGCACCCGCTTCAAAAAGACGTTGATAGCTGTCGCGCGTTCTTTCACCCATCGAAAGCGTAATTGCGCAATCTGGATGAGCGTTTTTTATTGTTGAAACAATTTCACACAGGCGCTCATCACTAAACCAAGGATCTTCCCCACCTTGCAAGACAAAGGTTCGAAAGCCCAGCTCATAACCCTCAGTAGCACAGGCAGAAATATCATCCAAAGACAAACGATAGCGCGAACACCCTTTATTACTCTTACGAATTCCACAATAGAGGCAATCATTTTTGCAATAGTTTGAAACTTCAATTAAGCCACGCGTGAAAACCGTAGTTCCGTAGTATGCCTGTCGAACCTCGACCGCTTTTCGAGCCGCTTCTTCAGCAAGATTAGAATGCCGTGCAGTATTTTCGGACAAAGAACACGGTAGAGCATCATCTTTGATGAGTTCGGAACAAAAACAGGAAAGAAGGGTTTCGTATTCTTCAACCGAAAGAGTATGCGTTCTCACAAGTTTATTGAGCAATGATGTCCCTGATATTTCCAGCATCCCTAATGTCCCTGATGTCTTGGGTATTCCCGATATTCCCGTGTTATCGCGCAAACTGCATCCCTTACAACACTAACAATACGCACTACCGCACACTACACGTACTTAAAAACCATTTCCAACTTTAATCTAGGGTATCAACAAGAAATGCGCATGCAACATAGAACCCAAAATGTCTTTATCGTTCCTATGTGAGGCAATAAAACAAACCAACGAGAGTGCTATAATTTCGAACTTGAAATAATGAACAGAACACAGCATTATGTTGCGTATTTTCCTCAAGGAGCTAATGATTAATGGGTTGCGCGATCATCGGTTGCGGAAAAGCACTTCCTGCCCTCGAAATAGCAAACAACGATTTTATTCAGCTTGTCGATACCAACGATGAATGGATCACTAAACGAACCGGCATCAAAACACGCCGTATCGCAGCAACAGAAACTAATGTCGATTTAGCAGAAACTGCCGCTCGCCAAGCTCTTGGGTGGAGCAAAGGCGGCTATTCCGAAAAAACCTTTGCGCCTGAAGACATCGATCTCATCATCTACTCTTCGGTAACGCCTGACACTATTGTTCCTTCAAGTGCCTCGCTATTGCGACGCCGCCTTGGGCTCGTTAACGCAACAGCATTTGACATCAATGCGGCCTGCACAGGTTTTGTATATGGTATGAGCGTTGTGGAATCAATGCTTGCCGCCTCCGCCCCTGAAGCACCCGGAGCAAAAAGCCGCAATACGTACCATCGCGCTTTGGTTGTTGGTTCCGAGCGCCTTACTCGTATCACCAACTGGGAAGATCGTGCCACCTGTGTTCTTCTTGGCGATGGTGCAGGTGCCGCTGTAGTTGAATGGCGCGAAGACCGTCCGGGCATTTTGGCAACCTATCTTGTCAACGATGATGATTTCGACAACGCACTTTCCTGCCCTATGTCCTTTGATTCCAAGCCTCCTTTTGACGAAAATGGGGTATCGAAAGAGGTTATAGCAGCCTTAGATCCTAGTCTTTCTTTGATCGACGATGAAATTGGCATAAAAGAAGCCGTTGAACAGGGCCGTTCTCGTCAGCTTCTCTATATGCACGGACAGAAGGTATTTAAGTTTGCCTCCAAAGCAATGGGACGGGCTATTGATGCGGTATGCGAACGCTGTGGTGTTTCAGTTTCCGAGATTAAATGCATTGTGCCTCATCAGGCAAATGAGCGCATTATTAAGTTTGCAGCTAAACGCTGCGGTTTACCTCTGGATTGTTTTCAGGTTTCCATTGCAAACAGAGGTAACTCTTCTTCGGCATGCGTACCCATGGCTTTAGCAGACGCGTATGAGAGCGGTCGCATTCAACCAGGAGACAAAGTAATTCTGGTTGCTTTTGGCGGCGGTTTTACCAGCGGAGCTGTTTTGTTTGAAGCGTAAAACAATAAAAGAGCACCCGCAGGTGCTCTTTTAGCTCTACTTACAACTCACGGCCAGAAATGCTAGGCCATATATCCTTAATGGTTGGAGAACCTCCCCCATAACCTAAGGCTCCTGTTTTGACCGCATCATCGTTGTAAACCGCAATATCAAAACTGCCGTCGTCATTAGGTGCCGCCATAACCAAAAAACGCGTCAGAGATTCGTCATAGACCACAGCACAAAAAGCGCCATTTCCTTGTTCGTAATCTTCAACCGACAAGCCGCCATTACCCTTAATCGCCGAAAGGGGATTGTCGTAACCAACAACGGTATCCATGTAGGCAACAGGAGACCCTGTTCCCCCTTTATATAACTCCCCTATTTCATCTTCAGAAAGCCAGTTAACATCACCATTGCGATTAACTTTCGCAACCCCCAGCGAACGCGAATCGCTTCCAAGGTATTGGCTTGCCGACGAATCCCAAACATACCCTTTTTGTGAAAGAAGAGTCTGGAGCTGCCAGCCACGTAACCCTAAAATCGCCGCAACTGTCACATTGCCATACTGATCAACGCAAGCTTCGCCCCATGTGTCAAAAGAAGAATCACTTCCTGTGCTCTTTGAAGCAGTAGTTGATGATGAACTGTTTTGCGCGGAGGTAGTTGTGGTGTCCGTCTCATCAACAACACTCAAATTACCGATTGCATCGGAAAATGCTGTTGTATTACTTGCAAGATAATACTTGTTATCTTTTACATATGAACCATTTTCAAAGAGATAGCTTTCACTATCGCCATTTTTCAGATTGAATATTACCGTCAATGATCCATCTGAAGCAGTAACGTCCTTATTTTTCTTAAGTTTAATTTCCCTCATACCGTCTATTACTGCAGCAATTTCATCTTCATCTTCCGAGGCTGCACAAACGCGGGACTCACCGTCAAGGACTACTTCAAGCTTGCTAACTTCTTTGGCGTCAAATCCAACATAAATATCTGAATCTGTGTAAGGAGCGGCGGTGACCTTAAGAATAATCACCAACGCAATAAAAAATATCAACGTTGGTATAGCTCCCGCTAAAAAATACTTTCGATATTTTATCCAGCTTGTTTTTATGGCTTCGCCTGTGAGGATCCCGTTCGCCATTTTGGCCACACCCTTTTCTTTCACTCGCACTTCTCAGCGAAAAGCACTCCCCTTACCGGGTGGTATACGTTTCGTTTTGTTTACGTGATTTGTAAATAGAATTCAGAAAGAATAAGAGAAACCCAGGTTAAAAGCCAGTTTACATTTGTTCCAATCTAGGTATTTGAATTATTTTTACCCTGTTTGAGTTCACTTTTGAGCTCATTTGGTTCCCATGAGTAAAAAAATTGAACAATACCCATACGAGAATTAGTTTCTGTTTTTTCGTTAATCGAGGCAATATGACGATAGAGTGCCGTGCGTGAAAGATACAGTTGTTTAGCAATATCTTGAACAGCGGCATCAGAGGAAACAAGGATTTGTAAAACTTCGCATTCGCGATCGGTTAATTTCCATGCCTTAGAAAACAAATCAATACGCTCTTCCAAACTCAAGAAAGATTGCTCACTGCTACAAACATCAGAGAGGGAAGATTTGATAGAGGCCTCTTCCTGCTCCTCATATATAGGCGGTTTTTGATGGTCTTCCCTCAGTAATAAAACAATGCCCACCAAAATCACCAATGAAAAGGCAACGACAAACAACGCGTTGTTATAAGAAACAAACGACAACACAATAGGAGCAAGGGCTAGCCCCGCTCCATTATTTACGACACGACCCATCCCTGCCCATAAAGCCTGATTTTTCATTTCGCAAGAAAGCTCTATAAAGCGCACGGAAAAGAACACCACAAACGACCCCGAACCAAGATAGAACACTATCGCTATAAGCCATAAAGGTGCCTCAAAAACGGTAGCAAAAAGGGCAAACCCTGAAAGAATCGCAATGCAAACCATATAAAGATTCATATTGCTTCTTGCTTTAGAATCAAATAAAAATCCGGCAGCTACAGCCCCTCCAATTAAAAACAATCTTCCCCCTGCTCCAAGATCAAATTCTCCTGCAGCATGATGAGCAGTTAGCAAAACGTTTAATGTTGCGTAAACAGCAGTAAGAAGCACCGTTGCAAAAATAAGTTTGAGTGCTTTTTTCTGTAAGACAGAATCAGAGCCGGAAATTACTCTTGAAACTTCTTTTGTGTCTACATTCTCGATAATCTTGTCGTTCTCGCCCGTTGAAGAGCTCTTAGAAATACGAGAATAAAGGCATCTATTAAGCTGATTTGCTTTAAAGAGCATGCATGAGAGCACCAATACAATCACACAGAATATGCCTGTTTGTAGTAACACCGACAAGGTAAACGCGTGAAGTAAAAATTGCAGCCCAACGCCAAGGGCATAAAACAGACCCACCACCCGCGCAAGATTAGAACTCAGACCAAACAAACGGGCAAGTAAATAGTGAGCCGCGCCCCCTAGAACACCCAAAAAGAGAAAGGTAGCTACTCCAAATAAGAGTACCCCTATCAAAGATTGCCCAAAAACGGCACTAAATGTTACTCCAACGAGTGAGACAACCGCACATATTCCCACGCAAAGCAACACGCGTGAAGAAAAAGGGTATTTTGAAAATAAAGCATAGAGCAAGAACCCCACAATACTTACCGCTACAACAACAGATTCAAAAAGAGCAACTTCATCTGCGCTGACATACAAAGCAGTACACTCATCAAAGTAGTATTCAATACTTAAATAGGAAAGAAAAAACAGCGAAAAGGTTATACAAGAAACTAGTTTAAGTTTACTCGGTATTTGTATGACACTATTCACCCTGTATATTGCCTCCAGCCTCTTTACTGTTTGCTTCAGAGACCCTAATCCAATAACCATTAGCGAGACAATCGCTAATTCCATCAACACTGCTAATACTACTCAACCGAATCTGCAAATCAAAACCCTTTTTGCTTAATTCGATCAATTCTTGAAAACGCTTGTGACCAAGATATGACCATTTTGGTCACAAGTAGGACAGATAATAAAAATGACCTGAACCAAAAGCCCAGGTCATAAGGTTGTAAAATGGTGGGCCCGCCCGGATTCGAACCGAGAACCAAAGGATTATGAGTCCCCTGCTCCACCGTTGAGCTACGGGCCCGCAAGAAAAGCTGCTCTGCCTTACTGGCTAAGCAACAATCGCGCAAAAAAGAGGCTAAAGAAAAACCTTCTCTTATCAACGCCGTGCTATTTTACCGTATTGTTTTCGAATCGCGTATCAAAAACATAAAAGTCATACCACGAAAAAGCACCAGTTCAAACATACCCCGCTGATGCAGTTAATTTACAGTTCGGAGAAAGCTCTTATTCAACAGCCCTACCACAAACAAAGCTTGCGTTAGTACACCATACCCATTGCTTCACGAACTTCATTGAGCGTTGCATCTGCGATCTCATTGGCCTTGCGATTACCCTCATGAAGAACTTCCTTGATATAGTCCATCTTGCCTTCAAGTTCACGACGACGCTCTCGAATGGGAGCAAGATAGGAATTGACGCTTTCTGTTACGTATTTTTTCAGAGTTCCAGAACCGCCGTTGCCAATTTCTTCAGCAATCTCAACCTCTGAACGACCCGTGCAAAGGGCAGCCGTGGTGAGCAAAGCGGAAACGCCCGGACGCTCTTCCTTGTCAAAAGTGATAAAACGCTCGGAATCGGTCTTTGATTTCTTAATGAGTTTAGCCGTTTCCTCATCAGTGAACGAAAGACTGATTGCATTTCCGTAACTCTTAGACATCTTGCGCCCATCCAAGCCTGGAATTTCTGGAGCGTCGTTCAGGATGCCTTCTGGTTCAGGAAAAACATGAGCATAACGCTCGTTAAAACGACGTGCAATCTGGCGAGTTTGCTCGATATGAGGGAGCTGGTCTTTTCCAACGGGAACAATATTGCCCTTGCAGAACAAAATGTCACATGCCTGATGAACGGGATACGTTAACAACAAACCTGAAAGGACATGACCCGATGCTTCCATCTCAGACTTAACAGTAGGGTTACGCAACAATTCTGCCTCTGAAACAAGTGAAAGGAACGGCAGCATAAGCTGGTTTAATGCTGGAACAGCCGAATGAGTGAAAATGAGCGTTTTTTCAGGGTCAAGACCACAAGCTAAATAGTCAATAACCATGTTGTAAACATTATCTTGAATATGCTCAGTAGTATCGCGGTCGGTAATAACCTGATAATCAGCAATTACTACACGCGTTGTAATACCAAGTTCCTGCAAGGCAACACGCTCTTTGATGGTGCCAAAATAGTGACCCAGATGAAGCCTACCCGTTGGACGATCACCTGTAAGCATAGTGTATTTTTCGGGATTGACCTTTAAATCTGCAGAGATATCATCGCTTCGTTTGCGACTGGCTTCAAAACTATCACTACTCATACATTCACCCTTTTTCCTTGACACGTTTTAGCCAAAACACGTAAAACAGCGCGTTCAAGTATACCATTTGAAGCTTATTACGCTTATGTAAGATGTCCAATACCGTCTTTACAACTCCTAAGCGCAAACAATCGTAATCATGATTGAAGGAGCAAGGGAGGCGGTGTCAAGGCTTATCGTAAATAATTACAGCACCACGTATAGGTTGAAGCGCCTTTCTTGGCAGAATTTATCACCTGCGGCGGAAAGACAGTCTTCGTCCCCCACGCCCTTTTGGTCGCATTCCCTTCTTCGTTGGGCGCTTCGGATCAGGAATAAGACGTCCGCCCGCGTATTTAAACCCCTCTAAATCAAAGGTTGAAAGCAAGCTTTCCGTGAAATATTCAATCTCACGCAATTCAAGCAGTTGCTCGGGAGCAAGCATTGTATACGCCTCCCCTGAAACGCCCGCACGGCCCGTTCGACCAATACGATGCACATAATCTTCAGGGTTGTCGGGAACCGAAAGATTAACCACCATCTCAACATCGGAAACATCAATACCGCGAGCAAGGACATCCGTTGCAACAAGCACTTCAAGGTTTCCGTTTTTAAAATTCTTAAGCGCTCTATCACGCTTGGCCTGAGTTTTATCAGAATGGATACTGTCTGCCTTCAAACCGGTTTTCTGGAGAAGATGGGCGCAGGTGTCTGCCTCCTGCTTGGTATGCGTGAACACAATAGCGCGCGACGGTTTCTTCTCCTCAAGTAAGGCAACCAAAAGACTTTGCTTTTGTGCAGTCATCACTGGCATAACATACTCTTCAACGGTATCTGCCGTGTCACCACAATGAGAAATCTCTATTCGCTGTGGATTCTTCTGAAGCAAGCGTGCTTTTTCCAAAACAACAGGAGTAAGCGTTGCGCTGAAGAAAAACGTCTGACGCTTAGCAGGCGTTTTCTTAACGATGGAATAAACAGGAGGCCAAAAACCCATATCGAGCATGCGGTCAACTTCATCAAGAACGAGATAATGAACAGCATTGAGTGTTAACACATGCTGATCAAGAAGATCAATTAGCCTTCCAGGAGTAGCAATTAAAATATCGCAGCCCTGCTTGAGTTTATTTATTTGACTCGAATACTTTTTTCCACCAATAACCGTTGCCACACGAAAGTTAGTTACCTTGGCAATAGTTTGTGCGCATTGAGCAATTTGTTGAGCAAGCTCACGCGTTGGAGAAAGAATGAGGGCATAAGGCCCTCTATTTTTCTTAGGGCGCTTTGAGCCCCAAAAGCTCACCATCTGATCAAAAATAGGGAGCAGATATGCAAGTGTTTTTCCCGTGCCCGTTTGAGCGGCGGCCAAAATGTCTTCGTTTTTTAGACCAAAAGGAATTGCTTGTTCCTGAATGGGTGTTGGCTCACTAAAACCTAAGTCAGCAACAGCTTCTAAACATGGTTTTGTGAGGTTAAGCATTTTAAATGTAGTTGTCATAGCATTTAGTATAAAGCTCCCTGCTCTCATCGCTTCAAAAAAATCGTTTTCAAAAATACGAAAAACATCTTGCATAGATTTCATAAACGGGTATACTACTTACTCGCGTTGAAAAACACGACCGTATTCCTCGGTAGCTCAATGGCAGAGCATCCGGCTGTTAACCGGAGGGTTGTAGGTTCGAGTCCTACCCGGGGAGCCATAGAAATTCAAACCCGCCTTTGAGCGGGTTTTTTGTTGCTTAAGGACATCCCATGCTTTCCGTTCTCTTCGTGTGCCATGGCAACATCTGCAAATAACAGGAATTTGCCTGATAAAAGGCATGTAACTATTTGAAGTTTACGGATTTACGACGAATTTACGACTTTAGCCCCGATGCGAACAGAACTAAAGTGGGCCCCGGCTTGATACTGGATTATCTTGCCGGGACCCATGGGCTTGATTAGTCTCGATCAACTTCCAAGAAATTGTAGAACGATTTATCCGCCTCGTCTTCTTCTTGCAAAGATCGCTCGAGTGTTTCAATTGCGGAAATGACTTTTAAGCCGATCTCTTCTAATTTTGCACGATCTCTCGGTACGGGAACGGGTATTTCGGAGATTACGTCCGGTTCGAGATGTTCTTGATTTGTTCCGTAGGAATTTTTTAGCATCAAACTTTGGCCGAGTCTGCTCTGCAAGAACTTGTATAGATAGCCCTCATTGCAAGATCATCGGTATTTACTCTAATCAAGTTATTGGTTGCTACGACTCCTTCATGTTTACTAAGCGCATATGTGACTCTGCCAAGAGTTCCAGAGTCAGATATTAGGATGTTGCCCTTATGGATTATCAGCTCATCAAGCTGCTTGTTTTGCGCCGCTGTAGCTTTTTTTCTATCCAAATATTTGACGTTCTCGCCACGAAGTTGCGTTAATGCCGTACCGGTAAAGTACTTTAATATTCCCTCGCCGCTTGTAACTCCCAGGTCAGCATAGGGACGCTTAAACCTTGGCCCATTAAAGACTTGTGCTAGGTCGCCAAGACGGTGTATCTCAAATTCGTCTCGTTCGCCCAACTCCATTACTTTTGCTACATCAAGATTGTATTTCGGCAGATAATGAACTGGATTGAATGAGAGATTATCGGCATCCAGCGAACTGCGGGGCACCGAAAATCTAAATTCCGACTCTTTTAGCTCGCCATGCTTGAACTCGCTATAGGCATTTTCAATCTCTGACAGATCTTCATCGAGAACGTGGACGCCGTTCTCGATTACGGGCTTTCCAAAAGCATTTCGCTTGAGTATTGCTTCGCCACGACTTGTTTGTCCAACCTTATTGGATACCGCCATAAAAATACGGTAGTCCTTTGGCGGATTATCCGTCTTCTTGAGAAAGATGACAGACGCCTTTGATCCGCAAAACGGCTCAAAAGTATCTTCATGCAAATTAACAACAGCAAGAATTTGCGCATGGTCGAGAACATATCTTCTCAAAGCATATGCTTCCCTGTTGTCAAGTTGTCCTTTTGCCATAACTATGCCGAGAAGACCACCATCTTTCAGCCAATGTAGGCATTTCTCAAGAAATAGGACCTCCGGTGCAACGCCGGAATTTGTATTTAGTGCGTCGCTATAGCATACGGAGCCGTCTTCGGCAGTACTCCACTGATGGCCCACTGCATACTGTTTGAGCACGGCTTCGTCCTTCACCCTAAGTTCATGCCCTGATCCAAATGGCGGATTCGTCAGGATTATCGAGGGCTTGCCTTCGCCACATCTTTCGTTAAACGAAGCAGTGAGCTTCTTAATTGAATCAAGGCTGTTTCCTTGTTCTATGCCTCCATGGCCGTCTTTTGCAAGAAGCATGTTTGCTTTCGCGATTTTGACCAGCCTCGGTGAAATATCAACACCAAATAGGGAGTGCACAACGCTCCGTTTGATAACCTCTTTAACATCCTGCCTTCTTGGCGAAGCATCGATCTTGCTAAAGATGTAATTCATGGCGGTAAGAATGAAGCCACCGCTACCGCAACAGGGATCCAGAATAACATCCTTGTCCGAGGGATCAAGCATTGAAACCATCATGTTGATGACGAGCCTGTTAGTGAAGTACTGCCCGCGTTCACCCTTCAGACTTGATGCCACATAGGTTTCGTATGCCGTCCCTATTACGTCGTGCGATGCTTCAAGAAATGCGTACTGCTGCAATTGGGAGATAACAATTGCAAGCTGTGCGTCCGATGAAGTGATTTCCTCGGTAGGGGAGAATACATCAGGATATCTATCCCTTACGTCATCAAAAAGCTTTCTTACTCTATTGCACGCGACTTTCCGCGCTGCTTCGTCAGCGTATTCTTCCGGTGTGATGTGGAATTCACATTCCTCTTTTGATGAAGATTCGTCTTCGATTTTTGCCAGTATCACTCTGGTCATATCCAACGCAACATCTTCCGAGTCGATGCCTTGCCGGTACATGGCGTTATGGCATCGACGGAAGGTAAGCTTGAGATCAACCGGCGGAATCAACTCGGATTTATTATATTTGCCGATAGCGTCCCACGCTTGTTGATACTTTGGTATGCCGATCCAGGAGAGAATTTCTCCCGAATTCCTGTCTTTGCGGAAATATTCAATCGTATCTCCGTTTGTCCAGAAACCACCTTGAGCGCTGGATGCGCTTAGATAGGATACTAACTGCCCGTCGTTTACCTTCGCTGTTGGAGCTTTGATTTCCGCAATTAGAAGAATAGAGCCCTGATCTTCTGCCGCGCGGGCTTCGGGAGTGGAATATATGACAATATCGGCGCGCTTTCTATCTCGACCGATATTGATAGGCTTCTCTAAAGCAATTAGTTTTTTAGGATAACCAAATTCACAATGAAGAATCTGGGCCCATTTCTGTCTGATCCGCTCTTCGGGAGTGTTAGGTCGAGTCTTTTCGGGTTCAAGGTAGTCGACTATTTTTCCTTCTCCGTCGAGATTAATTTGAAACTCCTGTGATTCAATCCACTGATCAAGTTCCGCCATGCTGCTCCTCGCCCGCGTTTCCTTTAGCGTAAGTTCGATATTTTAGAATCTATACGCGTGATTCCTGTCGTAAACGAGGATTTAGATAGAAGATATCCAGAATTCTACTAACGCGTAGAAATCGCTTTGCTCATATATGGCATCTATCGGCTAGGCCTTCAGAGCTTTCTTATCTATGGATATCGTGTGAAGTGCTGAAATTCTCGTTTTTTCTTCGTCGGATTATATAGCTAAAAACGTTCATAAATGAATCTATATAAGGAAAACCCCAGCTCAGAGGCTTGTGAAATAATCCAATTACCGGGTGCACCGGGATGATATGCATATCGAATAGTAAACATATTTGAACAAGAAAGCAGGTTGAGATGAATATCGGATTTGATCATTCGCCCTATGGGACTTCTGCTTGTCCTATTGAGCCTATTGACGTTCGTTCCTTGGCACACGGCGATAAGCCTATTGAGCATGTTCCTACTTATGGCGAGCGCATCGCTAATCGTGCGCTGAAGGCCGAGACGATGGTTGCGCGCATTATGTATCGCCAGATGGCGAAAGCCGACGTGAAGATTCAGGGTGCGGCGTGCCGCAGCGAGATCGATTCGGACACGAAGGCTTCTTTGGGAGAGGCATCCGCGATTTTGAAGGATGCCATGAGCTTTTATCTTGCGGTGCACGACGATCAGGCGAGCGATAGCGGGCGCCTGTAGGTTTGAAAGGGGTTTTTCTAGTATGAAGAAGCTTAATCAGTTTATGTCCTTTGACTGGACCGCCTTCGCGAAGGACAAGAGCTTTCTCTGCACCGGCGGCGGCGAGTGGGTCGACTACGCCACCAAGGAGCACCGCGGCACGAAGATCGAAGTGGTGATCGCTGTCTACAACACGGAGTATCGACATGTCGAAGGCGAGGTTGTGAGCAATCGTTTCGAGAAGCTCACCATCAAGGTTTCGGATGATATCGACATTCCGGTCGATCAGTACGTGATGCCCACCGGGGTGGTCGCCAAGGTATACGGAGACTACCGCAACCAGCTCGCCGTCACGGCGACTGGCCTCACCGTCAGCCCCAAGAAGGGCTAGGTGAGCAGCCGGTGCGTTACAGCAGTAACGCACCGGCTATCGTATATGCGGCCCCCGGCACGAAGCTTTCCGTGCTGGGGGCCGTACTGTTATTGATTGCCGGTTGCTTGCTCGGTATCGGGCACCTGATCATTGAATTGTTCTCGCCTATCGCCACCGAACCGTCAGGCGTTCTAACGGTGCATGGAAACTACGTCGCCGCTGCAATTGCGCTCGGCGCTATCGGGGGCATTGCCGTAATAGCTGGGATTGCGATCAACTCCAAGCTGCCCGCTTCGAAGAAGCTTCGCGCTCGCGTGCGCGCCGGGATATTCGATCCGCGATTCGGTAACCCCTTGCATCTTCGCGATGGGGAGGTTCTTCCTCGCGTGGTATGCAAGGAAACGGAGGCGGGGAGATTCAAGATCTCAATCTCCACCCTGTCTTCTTCCGTTGACGAGGTGGCGAAGCTCGCGGAGTGCATCAGCGCACGACTTTGCGGTCGGTTCTCGCGCTATGCGGTCGTTCTCACGGAAGCCGACGTGGCAAGCAACCACGTGACGTTCTTTGTCCAGGATGTGACACTTCACCATGAGATTGAGGCGAGCAGCGTCGAAGAGATGTCGCCTCCAAGCGCCTACGAGCTTCGGGTCCAGGACGGCACCAATATAGACCTTCGCACCTCCGGCTCCATGCTGGTGGCCGGAAAGACCCGAAGCGGGAAGACGACGGGCGTCATCGCCCTGCTAATCCAGGCTCTCCTTTCCGGGCCGGACGAATACGGTTCTCAAGTGCTCATCATCGACCCGAAGCAGGCCGAGCTTTCCCGCCTGCCGCATGTCGTTTCCTTGAGGCCGGATGGGGACGCCCATGCGATTCTCGAGGCGCTCGCCCTTTTCGCCGAGAGCATCAAGAAGCGACAGAGCGTCCTCAACGACCGCTCTGCCGAAACAGGGGACGCGGTTCATTGGTGGGATGCGGGATTCCATGTCTCTGTGCTCTTCCTGGACGAGTACGTGGCGCTGCGCACCATGTTCCCCAAGCGCGCCAGCAAGGAGGACCCCGATTACTGCCTTGCCACGTTCGACGGGCTTGTCAAGCGCATCGTGACGATGGGCGCGAGCGCCGGGTGCTACGCCATCATCTCGATCGCGGAGGCATCGGTCGAGGAGGGCGGGCTTCCGTCGATGGTGCGGTCCGCTTGCAGCACCCGCATACTGTTTCGCCCGACCCTGCCCGAGGCGCGCCTCATATGGGACGCGGACAGGCTGGCTGACCTCGCGGCTCCTCGCACTTACGGTCCGGGCGATGCATGGTTCAGCAGCACGGACGGCGTGCACGACCGTATCAGCTTCGTGCATTTTCCCGTGATGAGGTTCCGCGTGTATCGCGAGCTTGGGCGTCTTCTCGACCTGTACTTCATCAAGTAACTAACGTGGTGCCCGCCGAGCGCAGCAAAGGCGGGCACCACCGCATTGTTCCATTTTTTGAAATTTCGCCTAGACATGCGCCTTGGGGGGCTTGTTATCCCAAGGCGCACCTGGGTGCGCGTTCCAGAAAACAGGCAAAAAGCCTCGTATTTGAGAAAGGGAGTGGAACCATGAGTGGCTCTTCACCTATTAAGACCCGTGCGATGATGTACGAGCAGCAGCTCTCCCATCTGCCGGCTTCCGTCGATGACATGTATGGCAAGATCGCGGCCCTTTCGCCGAAGCGCTATGCGGGGATCGTGCACGACTGCGACCAGACCGACGCAGGCCGACCTACCGCCGCGCATCTGCATGTGATGATGGAGTTCGCGAACCCGCGCTCCGTCCGAAGCATCGCGAAGGCGCTTGGCGACAAGCCCGAGCGTATCGAGGCGTGGAAGGCCGGGGTCGAGAACGGTTTTTCGTATCTATGCCATAAGACCGACGGCGCGAGATCGAAACATCAATACGACCCGGGCCTCGTTCGCGCCAACTTCGATTATCCCGCCCTGCTCGCCTCCATCGAATCCCGCGTGACCCGGGCGCGATCGCATAGCAGCATCAAGATTCTGCCCGACGACCTCCTTGAAGGGCGGATCGACAAGGAAGCGCTGGTCTCGCAGCTTTCCGGCTCTGAATATGCCCGTACGAAGCGCCAGGTCGAAGACGTTTACGCACGACGCTTGCAGGTCCAGGCCGTCGAATGGCGCGCGAAGATGGTCGAGGAGGGTCGCAGGGTCCAGACGGTGTGGATTTTCGGCCCCGCGGGGACCGGCAAGTCGACCCTTGCCGAGCAGTACGCGCGTCGTAAGGGAGGTCGCTGCTTCGTATCGGGATCTACCCGCGACATTTTTCAAGGCTATGCGGGCGAGCACTCCGTCATCCTCGACGAGCTCCGCCCCAAATCCATCCCCTACGCCGACCTGCTCCGCCTCACGGACCCCTTCGCCATAGGGCACGAGGTGATGGCACCGTCCCGCTACTCGGACAAACCCGTGGCGGCGAATCTCATCGTCATCACGTCCCCCTATAGCCCTTACGAGTTCTTCTATGAACAGGGCAACAACGCCGATACCGACGGCTTCGATCAGCTGGAGAGACGCCTCGCCGCGGTGATCGAGATGCAGCAGCGAGAGATATGTCTCTGCCAGTACGCAGGGAACGGCTGGTATTTGCCCATGCCCGATTACACCCGCCCGAACCCGTATTCGAGATTCGCGCGCGGCGATGATTCCTCCGTCGACCCCGCGGAGGTTTACGAGTCGGTCCTCGGAACCAGTGCCGACTCGTCAGACTAACAATTCTGGCCCCATGCGATAGAATCGGACTATCGCATCGGGGCTCTTTTCAATACCGAAAGGAGCCGAAAATGGCTATCAGAAAGGACAGCAAGGGCCGCTTCCTCCGACGCGGGGAGACGCAGAGGAAAGACGGGCGTTACTGCTACAAGTACGTCGATGCAAAGGGGCGGACGCGCTGCGTCTACTCATGGACCTTGACAACTCGCGACCTTACACCGAAGGGGAAGAAGGCCGGCCCCTGCCTGCGGGAGCTTGAGAAGGGGGTACAGCGCGACCTGTTCGATAAAGTCGCGCCGGATGACATGACGGTCTACGAGCTCGCATTGCACTACACCGAGACGAAAACCGCCGTCAAGCAAACCACCCGCGCGGGCTACAAGACGGTTCTCAACTACCTTGCAAAGGACGAATTCGGCTCGCGCCGTATTAGAGACGTCACGTCTTTCGAGGCCAAGAGATGGCTCATCGACCTCCAAAACGTCCATGGGAAACGCTACAGCTCCATTCACACAATACGCGGGGTCTTGAAGCCCGCGTTTCAGATGGCGGAGGAGAACGATCTCATCCGCCGGAACCCCTTCAACTTCGAGCTTGCCACCGTGTTGGTGAACGACATGGTCGCACGCGAGGCCCTTACCCCCAAGCAGGAGCGCAGGTTCCTAGAGTTCGTAGCGAACGACAAGCACTACCAGCACTATTACGATGCCTTCTTCATCCTCTTGAATACCGGGCTCCGCATTTCCGAGTTCTGCGGTCTCACGGTGGATGATCTTGACTTCGAAGAGGGCAGCATACGGGTGAACAAGCAGCTCCAGCGATCCAGCGATATGCGCTATTACATTGAGCGTCCTAAGACGGAGAGCGGTGTCCGTTACGTTCCCATGACGAACTCCGTCTCCGCGAGCTTCAAGCGTGTCCTTGCGGGTTCGCCCGCGCCCCGCGTGCGAACCCGCGGTCGACGGGGTAAGCGGCTTCCTGTTCCTTGATAAGAACGAGATGCCCCGCGTCGCCCTGCACTGGCAGAAGTATTTTCAGTACGCGGTGGCGAAGCACAACCGAATCTATAAGGAGGAGCTTCCGAAGATCACGCCCCATGTCTGCCGCCATACCTTCTGCTCGAAGATGGCGCGCAAGGGCATGAACCCGGCGAAGCTGAAATACATCATGGGTCATTCCGACATAGAGGTGACGTTCAACACGTATACCCACCTCGGTTTCGATGACGTGAAAGCGGATATGCTCGGTTATGAATCCGGGGCGGCGTAGGAAATCGTAAAATGTCTCTGTTTACGACGATTCTTACGACGTTGGCGGCAGAAAAAACCCGCTCATTTATGAATTGATTTGATACTCTGTATTTGACCGAAGAATCAACAATACGCCGCTTACCTGCGGATATCCTGATATATGAGAGGTTTCAGAGAATGATAAAAATCCTGTTTGTCTGCCACGGCAATATCTGCCGCTCCCCTATGGCTGAGTTTGTTATGAACAATAAACTTCGCTCTGCGGGATTAGAGGATTGCGTTCACGTAGAATCCGCTGCTCTACATACCGACGAGATTGGTTCAGACACACATCACGGAACAAAAGAGGTCTTGGACCGCTATGGCATTTCCTACACACCCCGTAAAGCCCGCTTAGTTAAGAGGAATGACTACTCCCGTTTTGACTACATCATTGGAATGGATAAATACAATATGCGCGACATGCGCACACTCTTCAGAAATGATCCAGCAGGAAAACTGAGTTTGCTTATGGATTGGGTAGGACTATCACGAGATGTTGCTGACCCCTGGTATACGGGAGACTTTGAAACAACCTACCAAGATGTTAATGCGGGTTGTACCGCACTGCTCGAACACCTGAAGCGTTCAAGTCTCCGGCGATAAGCTGATTGCATCAACTGCCTTAAAACTCTTAGAGCTTAAGCCTTAAGGGGCTTAAGCTCTTTCTTAAAAGCCTTCTCTAGACACTTCTTTTAAACCGTAACCCTATTTTGCACAGCCCTTCCGCCTTGTTTGAAGTCACCTAAAGGCTCCTTGGCTCCTTGTTCGCAAACGGAAGCTTATTGCGCTTTAAGCACATAACAGAAGTGTATTTTAGGGTTGCGTGAAAAATCTTCTGGAATAGTTTGCGCGGTGATGTTCTCTATGCTCAATCCCAAGCTCTCAATTCGTTCGTTATCCAGCTTAAACGAACGTAAGTTCCCAGAAAAAATAATCGTCGCTCCAGGGTTTAAAAGCCGCGCAACCTTTTCAATTAAACTAACATGATCACGCTGAATATCCCAGGTACGCTCTCCCATGGTTTTGGAGTTAGAGAATGTTGGAGGATCCAAAAACACCAAATCGTACGTTTTGCTTTCTGCCACTGCTCGCTCAACCCAGCTCAAAACATCAGCACGAACAAAGCTATGATTGCTTCCCGTAAAGCCCGCACGTTCCATGTTTCTTTTTGCCCAGTCCAAATACGTTTGGCTCATATCTACCGTTGTGGTGGTTCGCGCCCCACCACTTGCAGCATATACGCTTGCCGTTCCCGTATAGGCAAACAAATTCAAGAAGCTCGTATCACAAGCGAGTTTTCCCACCAACGCTCGAGTAATTCGATGGTCCAAGAACAGCCCCGTATCCAAATAGCCTGATAAATCCAATTCAAACGGATATCCTGCCTCACACACCACAATTCGATGCGAATGGTGTTCTTTCCTGCGGTACTGCGAACCACCCTTGTCCTGTCTTCTGACCCGCGTAAAAAGATGGTCTGATGGTATTTCGAGAAGTGCAGAGGTCACCACGCACGCATCATTGAATCTGCGCGCAGCTTTTTGAGCATCAATTTCTTTAGGGGCCTGATACTCCGTTACTAAAAGAAATATATCTTCAGTTTTATCTTCTTCAAAAACATCTACCGCAACGGCATAGTCAGGCAAATCGGCATCGTAGATTCGATACGCATGAATGTCGTTTTTACGTGCCCATTTACGACGAGCCTTTGCCATCTTACGCAAACGACCCGCAAACTGCATGGCATGATCAGAAGAAACCTCTACCACCTGTTCTTTTCCTTCAAGCGTAACAAGCGGAGCTTCCACCAAAAACGTGTCGCCCATCTGGTATTTTCGCAGCGTTGCTTCAATAGCTCCGTTATATACCCCTTGCGTTTCTTTAGCGTCATAACCAATAGAAGAATCAAAAGTAGAATCAGGAGTAATTACAATCATGTTCCAAGCATCACTCAGGCAGCGCAATCCAGCTGAGAGCTTTTTATAAAATGATTCCAACTCACCCGAAAGCAAACGAACGCCATAGGGCGGATTCATCGCAACAAACCCTGACTGCCGCGTGTCAATTCCCACGTGAGCTAAGGTTTCTTCAAGATTGACACAATCCGCCAGTATAAACGTAAGTTTATTCGCAAGTCCTAAGCGCTTTGCGTTTTCCTGGGCAAGTTCAACTGCTTTTCCGTCTATGTCGGCACCAACCATTACGGGGATATTTTCCAATCCCTTCTCAAAGCGCTCATCAGCATCAGCGAGCAGGTCGTCAAATTGCTCGGGTTCAAAATCGGCGCAACCCTCAAAGCCCCAATAA
>ENA-OZFE01000160-OZFE01000160.1-human-gut-metagenome-genome-assembly--contig:-NODE-160-length-31969-cov-4.355361_pt1 | contig 31969 bp, 35 predicted proteins | sample MGYA00245077_ERZ653627 | MGnify/ENA primary metagenome ERZ653627 (study PRJEB26926, sample SAMN06165121) | human gut metagenome | biome: ENVO:00009003; feature: ENVO:2100002; material: ENVO:00002003...
CGAGATGCAGCGTAGTCTCGTGGGCTCGGAGATGTGTATAAGAGACAGCAATAAAGCATATCAATTTTAATGCTATTATAAGAATAGCGTAATTTTGGAGGTTTACTATGAGGATTTTTAAAACGGGAGAATATAGTAATAAAAGACGTCATAGCTGCAAGAAAATGGTATTATCCGCTGGAATGGCATTAATGCTGGCAGCAACCCCTGTAACAGCAATGGCTGGACAGGTATATGGCAGCAATACAGGTGTGACATCTGCAAACAGCGTGATGAATAATATAGCAGCCGGTCTTAGTATGAGCAATAAGATTGATGTATCAACATTAAAGAATAACAAGAAGGTGGGCGGAGATGATATTACTCTTGATAATGACCTTACAGACTGGAAGAATGTGACAGAAAGAAAGGCTTTATCAGATAAGGTATCAAGCTGGAAAGCAGTAATCTCAGCCGATTACTCTACATTATACATAAGCTATGAGGGAACAGCACAGTCAGAGTGGGATTATGGATATACAGGCCAGCAGAACCTTGTTGATATTACATATGCCACAGGGCTTAGTGACTCAACCAATCATATTCAGTTTGTTGCGTGGAATGGTGGAGCACAGGTTAAGAACGGCTGGTATGGTGATATAGAGGGTGCTAAGATGGTTACAGTTAATGAGGCACACCAGAATACAGCAGGACCATATACAGTTGAGGCTTCAATTCCTATGAATTTCTTTACGGAGGGTAATTTCAAGATAACATTTGCTGGTGTTACGGTAGATTTAGCAGATATAGAAGTGCTTGACGGCAGTGCGATTAAAGAGGATACAACAGAGGCTGTCTATGAGGGCATAACAATAGATGGCAGTTTTAAAGACTGGGATGCAGTTGCCAGGTATAATGCAGCGTGTCCTAATGAAGCACACAAGGACTGCCTTTCAAAAGCAGCTATGGTGTTTGATGGAGATTATGTATACATATACTTAAAGGACGGAGCAACAGGAAGTGCTTATGGTGCTGGAACTCATTCCAATGGCAGGTATTCAATAAAGACAGACTTGGGCAGAGAACTTGTATTTCAGCTTACACAGGATGGACAGGTTAATGGTATAGATGGTGTTTTGTGTCAGCATGTTGGAAGGCAGTGGGAAATAGCGGTTCCTAAGGATAAGCTTCCGATTTATAATAAGACAATATCATTTGGCTTATACCTTTCAGAGCCATTTGTTAAAGATGTAGCTAATCTTAAGGATGATGGCAGTAATGACAGTAGTGATGGTAATTATGATATAGCATATGATGGCTTATATGGCGACTGGAACAAATATCCACATACAACAATTCAGTATGCAACGCCAGGAACTCACGAACACGTTGCAGATGCCAGCGCTGCAATATATTGTGATGGAACACAGCTTTTTGGACACGTTGAAACTCCAATGCAGGCACATTTAACTGAAGCAGGTGGAGAGTTAACACAGGCAATTACAATAAAGTTTAATGATAATTGGAGTCAGGTATTTTATCCAAGAATGGAGACAGTAGACAGTGATGGTAACATTAACTGGAATTCTCAAAAAGGTGGACTTTCCGAAGGTACATATGAATTCTACATTTTTTCAACAGATGCATGGCATACTTCAGCTAATATTAATAGCACTAATGAAGCAGATACATGTTATGGAAAAATGATGGTGACTATTGGAAGTGATAAGGACGAATGTGAGTTTATAATAGACCTTAAGAAGGTGGCTGATAAGCTTGGATGTGATGTGAGTGATTTCAAGCAGATTGATGCACAGTTTGGAAGATTAGGGCAGCAGTGGGTTACAACAGCAGGTGCTTCAACAGGTGCCTGGCTTGGACTTTGCATATGCGTTCTTATAACAGTAGGTGTTCTCGTTTATCAGAAAAAGAAAGGCAGTAATCAGGTAACAGAATAATGAGTGTTAATCCAATCGTGGCAGTGGCAGTTATAGCAGTGTGGCTGTATATACTTTCAGTATTAACAAGAGCAAAGCTTTATGCGTGGAAGTTTATGTGGGGAAGCTTTGGGTTGTTTCTTATAATGATGATAACTATACGTCCCGTGCTTACTATGCCGCTGGCACGTTGTGTATCAGCACTGGCTGGTGTAGTTGGAAGTGTGACAGGAGCATTTACATCATATTTCAAGTATGGAATTATATTTATTCATACAGGAGTTACACAGGCGACACTGCTGATAGATTTTGAGTGTTCAGGAATTATTGAGATTATGGCATTTATATCATTGCTGGCATTCTTTAATGTATACAATTTCAGCGAAAAGGTTATGGTGGGAATAGGTGGTTTTTGCTATATAATGCTCTGTAATGCTTTGAGAATTGTGATGATATGTATGTCAGTATATTTTTGGGGAATGGGAGCATACTATGTGGTTCATACATTTATTGGAAGAATATTCTTTTACGTTCTAAGTGTATATCTGTATTTCTATGTATTTACCAAACCTCAGGTTATAAAGATGAAAGTAGGCAGCTTCTCATATGGTAATAATAAAACAAATTCTTAACTCATTTCTTTTCTGGGGCGGCTGGATAATCATTCCATTTATTATGGAGATTGTCCCGGCACTTGGAAGTGTATTTCTTCTTATCAGGAGAAATCTAAGACATAAGAAGAAAAGAAAAGAGATGAAGATATATCCAGAGATATCTCTTATTATTCCTGTATATAATTCAGCGGATACTCTGTATGGATGTATCAAGTCGGTTAATGACAGTACTTACCCTAATGATAAAATCAGAATATTCCTTGTTAATAATAAAGGTCAGGACAACAGCTTCGCCGTATATGCGGACTGTCAGAAGAAGTTTCCTGACCTTCTTATGCAGTGGCTTAATGCAGAGCAGGGCAAGTCAAGAGCACTTAACCTGGCCTTGTATAACAGTGACGGCAAGTATATTATTAATCTTGATAGTGATGGAATATTAGAGAAAAATGCACTTGTCAATCTTATTACAAGATTTGAACAGGATACAGATCTTAACTGTATGACAGGAGCTATTCTTACAATTCCTGAACAGATACAGGCATATAAAGGATTTTTTCCAAGACTGCTCCGTAATCTGGAATTTATGGAATATGCACAGGCTTTCCTTGCAGGCAGAAGCTATGCTTCCGAGATGAATGCAGTGTATACATTATCAGGAGCATTTTCCGCATTCAGAAAGTCAGTTGTGTTAAAGTCGTGGATGTATAACACAGATACAATATGTGAGGATACACATATCACATTCCAGATGAAATACAGGCAGAATGAACGAGTCGAAGTGTGCGAAGATGCGATATTCTTTGTTGACCCAATAGAGGATATGAACAAATTGTACACACAAAGACAGAGATGGCAGAGAGGAAGCCTTGAAGTAGCCAAGATGTTTATGGACAAGTCCTTTAAGGTAAAGAATATATTCAGCAATGTAAGTGTAAAGACTCTTCTTTATGACCACACATTTGCGTTTCCAAGAATGATATGGTATCTGGCACTTATATGCCTTATGGCTATTGGCTATTCGGGTAAGATGATACTTGTATCTACAGGAATAATATTCGGCTTGTATACACTTGCCGGATATCTGTACTTTATAGTTGTCGCGTATTTCCTTAACATCAATAAGGATGTAAAGAAATATTATGTACGGCACTGGTGGTGCATATTGTTCCTGCCGTTCTTTAATTTTCTCGTATTCTTTATAAGAGTAGCAGGTATTATTAACAGCATACAGACAGATAGTGCATGGAAGACGATGAACTTCACAGATGAGTGCAAGGCATTTGCTAAGGTTGTGAAACAGGATATGCAAAAGCGTTAGATGGGAGTAAGCTATGAAACTGAAAGACAGATTGGGTAAACACCCGGTGCTTATTATTACAACAATATGTGTAATATGTGTAGCTGTTATAGCAGGATTTACAGCACATATAGAACTTCAAAGGTATGAGGACGGAATTCTTGATGTGTGTGCGACACAGCAGGATGCGTATGTACAGCTTGTTCTTGACCAGATTAATCTTAAGGATAATAGAAATGATGAGCAGATTATTAAGGAAATCCTTGAGACAATGGATGCCTCGTCTAACCATTACTGGACATTTTCAAAGGACCAGTCAATGCTATTTGTAAAAGATATAACAGAAACTAATAAATATAAAGGCGTTACAGCTTCAACATATTATATGTCAGATAGTGCCAAGGAGTTCATAGATGGTCTTATACAGAATAAGGTTGCGCATAAGACAATTAATATTAACGACAACGATTATATTGCCTCAGGAGTTCTGTTTGAATATAAGAATGAGCCATACAGATTATGCCTGCTTACACAGAGGGGTGCACTTCTTGATAACAACAGTTATCTTGGTGTAAAGACACAGATGACTACATTATTCGTGGTACTTCTTCTGATTATTGTCTTAGTGCCAATGCTTATGGCTTATTATATAAGACATATGTTATTCAAAATGGACGTACAGAAGGATACAATCGATACGGTCAACAGACGACTTTCAAAGATTAACCAGAAGCTTATGGAAAGCGACCTTCACGATACAAGAAATAATCTGTGGAAGCAGAAGGCTATTATTCCGTTTCTTGAAAAGATTACTAAGAGGGAGATATATCCGGTCACATTTATACATATCAAATGCAGGAATATTGAAAGCAGGGTTAAGTTTATAGAAAGAGCAGTATATATTCTTGATAAAAATGTTCTGAGATTTGAATATGGCAGGACGGATCTTGTGCTTATATTTATTAAGATTGATGAAAAGCGTGCCCTGGACAAGATTAATATACTTGTAGATGATAATTCATCAGTTGAGAACAGCCAGCTTGTTAATAATGAAGCTGATATTAGTAAACTTAAGGACAGATATAAACAGAGTAAGGCTGTATAAATACAGTGTATATGCTTAAAATATCAGACAGGAATGGAGATTAATATGGCAGTTAAGTTGTACAGGGAATATAGAATTAAATTTTACCTTAATATGAGGCATTACATAATTATTGATGGCAAGAAGGGTGAAATACATCCACACACATGGGAGTTCGCTCTGGATATTAAGTTTGGAAGAAGCTCATTTGTTGAGTTTAATATATTCGAGAAGGGAATTGCCAATTTCCTTGAAAAGTACCAGAATAAGGTGCTTAATGATGAAGAGCCTTTTGACAGCATAATGCCGACACTTGAGAATGTAACTGATTATTTTTCAAGTGAATTCTACAGGATAATTCATGATATCGGTGGAATGATGACAAGATTAGAGGCGAGCGAAACTCCTACAAGAAGTTATATTGTTAATATGGCAGAGCAGGAGGGAAATGCACAGATTAACGCAGATACAGAGAATATAATATTATCTGAGGTTATGGATGCAGTATTAGATGATTTAACAGAAGGATGATGGCTGTTATGAATAGAAATGATGTGAACAGGAAGACGTGGTATCTGTTAATTCTTATGCCAATAATATATCTGGCAGTGTCAGTGCTTGTTGTATTCTTAGTTAAGAATAATGGGGCATACCCTACAGGTTCAGATACTATGTATCATATATTCCGTGGAGATTATGTATACAATTCTATAAAGGAAGGCAGCTGGTATCCTATATATAATTCTATGTGGTATAACGGCGTGGAGATTATGCGTTACTGGGCACCACTTACAGCATATTATATGGCATTATGCCAGATGATTGCAGGTGGAGGACAGCTTGCAGGATACCTTATATTCGTGGGCTCAGTCTGCTTTTTTAACAGCATATTATGGCTTATAATAGGCAGGAAAATGAATAGGCCATATCTTGGTGCATTTGTTGGACTTATATGGTTCTTTATGCCTAATAATCTGCTTGCATTGTTTGTTGAAGGTAATCTTGCAAGATCATTGTGTATGATATTTCTGCCTGTATTCATATATGCGGTATGTGAATATCTGTCAGAGAGAAAGAGAATATATATTCCTATAATTATAGTTACATTCGCACTTATGGCAATGTGTCATCTTGGCTATGCTGGTATGATTGCACTGGCAGTGCTTATATACTGCATAGTGTATATGTTCCAGCAAGGCAATAAGAGAGCGGTATTGGAAGTGATTGTCAGCATACTGCTTGGATTTATGGTTCTTGGAATATGGCTTGTTGCTTCGCTTAATGGAGGAATAACATCACTTGATAACTCAGAAAATATGGCTAACTTCTTTCAGAAGCTTGTTGTTACTCTTAATCCGCTTGATAGAATTAAGAGCAATAACTCCCATTTCTACTATGGGCTTGCAGCGTGCATAATAGCGGTATGCGGAATATTCCTTGGATATAAGAAGTCAAGAGCGGGATTTGTGACAGCGGTAGTCATTCTTGTATGCACTACTACAGCTATGTATCCGGTGTTAAGCCTTCTTCCGGGAAGCCAGTATCTTTGGATGTTAAGATTTATTTCCATAGCATTATGCTTTATATTGTACAGCTTTCTTAAGTGGGATACATTAAAGAAGCCGTTGGTGCTATTGATGTGTGTTCTTCTTATAGCAGATATAGTGCCATCACTTACATTGATAACAGGCGGAAGTCTGTTTACAGAAGATAATAAAATATCTTTAAGTGGAATGTTCAGCCGGTATGATAGTACATCAGAGGATAATTCTTCTGATACATCGCTTATTGATGACATTTTATCATTAAATATGACAGATACAAGTGAGGCAGAGGACAGGATTAATCATACACAGAACTATACACTTATATCAAAGGCACAGAGCATAACAGGACAGAGGCTTGCACTTATGGATGCGAGCAGTCTTGGAGCTATGGGTGCGTGGCTTACAGCAGACTGGAATAACGGAGTGCCGGCTGCATTTGGTGCGGGCTGGGAAGCGGCTAACACATCAACTAACATAGCCAATCTTAATAAGGCTATGGCTGAAAGCAGATTTTACTATATGTTTGACAGATGCGAGGAGCTTGGTAACGACACAGTTGTTGTAAGGCTTTCACAACTTAATAAATATACAGGAACTCTTGAGAAGCTTGATGAGGCGGCAAATGCTGTGGGCTATAAGCTTGTTGACTACAATGGTGATTACAGGCTTTATCATCTTGATGTTAATGGTAACTGGGGAACTATAAGCACTTATGAAGCTATAGGCATAGGAAGTGGTGCTTCAGGAATTTCTTTAAGATTTCCAGCGGTAGAAGAAACGGACTCTTATAATCTTGATGATTATACATTTGAGCAGTTATCGCAGTATAAAGAGATATTCCTTGACGGCTTTACTTATAATGATAAAGAGGCGGCAGAGGAGCTTATTATAAGACTTAGTGAGGCAGGGGTTAAGATTATAATCTCAGCAGACTCCATTCCGCAGGATAAGAGAACCCATACACAGACATTTCTTGGAGTTACCTGTAATGCGGTTAAGTTCGAGAATGGTTATCCAGAGATGAATACAAGAATTGGGCGTGTATATACAGATATGTTCCCACAGGGACACACTGAGTGGAATACTGTATATCTTGATGGACTTGATACTTCTTACGGAAGTGTTGACGATAATGGACTGAGTCTTGATTTCTATGGAACAGTTAAGAATGATAATATAATAATGTGTGGTCTTGGCATTATGAATTTCTACAGTATGACAGGTGATAAGACAGTTGGAAGACTGCTTGAGAATATGTCGGGTCTTACACAGGAAACATTGCCACAAAGAAAGATAGTTCCTCTTACAATTGATTATACAGGCAGCACGATTACAATAACATCTAATGAGGATAATGTTAACACTGCACTTGCTTATCACGACATATTCAGCACAGCACAGAATATTGAAAAAAAGAATAATCTTATGTATATACAGAAAGGTACAACAGTTATTAATATTAAAGTGCCTTATGTATGGCAGGGAGCAATTGTCAGCATAGCAGGAATTATCCTGTCAGTTGTATGGGTGATTGCGCTTGGAAAGACAGGAAAGTCAGGGAAGAATAAGAATGAGAATATTTGATACACACGCACATTATGATGATGAAGCATTTGATGTGGACAGGGACGAACTGCTTAATAAGCTTTTATCTACAGACATTGATACTATTGTAAATGTCGGTGCAAGCATAGAAGGGTGCAGGAAGACTTTAAATCTTGCGAAGCAGTATAAGAATATATATGCGGCTATAGGCGTTCACCCAGATGATTATGACAAACTTAATGAGGATATTATAAGCTGGCTTAAGGAAGAAGCACTAAGCAATCCGAAGGTTGTTGCAATAGGTGAGATTGGACTTGATTATTATTATGATGAGCCAGAGAGGGCAGTACAGCTTAAATGGTTTGAAAGGCAGTTACAGATGGCTGTTGAAGTTAATAAGCCAGTGATTATACATTCCAGAGAAGCCTGTGCGGACACAATTAACATTTTAAAAAATGGAAATGCGGACAGGATAGGTGGAATAATACACTGTTATTCATATACTAAGGAGTCGGTCAAGACATTTTACGATATGAACTTCTACTTTGGAATAGGCGGCGTGCTTACCTTTAAGAATGCAAGAAAGCTTGTTGAGGCGGCGGAGGTTATACCAATGGAGCGCATATTATTAGAAACAGACTGCCCATATCTTGCACCAGTTCCTAACAGGGGCAAAAGAAATGACAGCAGTAATATAAGATATGTCATAGAAAAGCTGGCAGAAATCAAGAAAATGTCTTATGATGAGATAGTGGACATTACTAATAACAATGCGAGAAGGTTATTCTTTAAAGAGGCATAACATATTCGTCAATCAGTAATTATAAGAATGGAGATTATATAGTGGATAATAAATACGCACACGTTATGCACCTTGGCAATCCGACTAATACAATCGCGGTGCTTAACAGATACGGTTTTAATTTTCAGAAGAAGTTCGGTCAGAACTTTCTTATAGATGAAAATGTAGTTGAAAAGATTGTAAGGGAAGCCGGAGTTACGAAGGACGATTTCGTGCTTGAGGTAGGACCGGGTATTGGAACTATGACACAGATACTCTGTGAGAATGCAAGAGAGGTTGTAGCTGTCGAGATTGATAAGAAGCTTATACCAATTCTTACAGAGGATACACTGTCGTGGTATGATAACGTGACAGTTATCAATGAGGATATATTAAAGCTTAATATTAAAGAACTTGCAGACAAGAAAAATGGTGGTAAGCCAATAAAGGTTGTTGCTAACCTTCCTTACTACATAACAACTCCTATTATTATGGGACTTTTTGAGAGTTGTGTGCCTTTGGACAGCATAACTATTATGGTTCAGAAGGAAGTGGCAGACCGTATGCAGGTAGGTCCGGGAACTAAAGATTACGGTGCACTTTCATTAGCAGTGCAGTATTATGCCAGACCTAAGATTGTGCTTAATGTTCCAGCAAGCTGTTTTATGCCACGTCCAAATGTAGACTCAGCGGTAATAAAGCTGGAAAGATACCAGAAGCCTCCAGTTGATGTGCTTGATGAACATCTTATGTTCAAGATAATAAGAGCTTCATTTAACCAAAGAAGAAAGACTATGATGAACAGCGTGGGTAATAGCGGTGAAGTCAATGTATCCAAAGAGGAACTGCTTAAAGCATTAGAACAGTGTGGATTTTCTGCTACAATAAGAGGAGAAGCACTCACATTAGAGCAGTTCGCGGCTCTTACTAATGCGATAATTAATAACAGATAACAGACAGCACATAATTAAGGCAATGAATATTTACCTCCCTTAGGACATAAGATTGATTAGTTAATCTTATGTCCTAAGGGAGGTTTTAAAATGGCTGATTATCAACGTTTTGTGTCATATATCTATTCATATCCGGGTGGAGTTAAGGATAAGAATGTAGGCTTTGCAAAGGTTGAAGTTGTCAGGGGAGAAATCCGGTTAAATATTAATCTAAGGGGTGTATATACTGATACTCCGGAACTATTCGGGGTGTATCTGTTATTCGCAGGTTATAACAGTGGTGAATACCAGCTTTTAAAGGCTGGCGACTGTATGGTGCAGAATGGTATGGCTGTGTACAAGGGCATATTTAATTCGTCCAACATTGATAGTACAGGGTATACATTTTCTGACATATGCGGCATTGGAATAGCCAATCAGGCGGATGCATTCTATATGATGTTCTCAATGTGGAAAGATGAGAGCATTAATACACAAAAAATCCACTTCGTTGACAAAGAAATGTTGATTAATGAAAGAAAAAGAGCTTCTGTTGTTGATAATTTCAAAGATAGTACCAATAAACCAGACAATGCCAGCCATAACGTAGCAGTGGATAATAATGCACCAGAAAATGCTAATGCTTTGCAGAATATGAATGGAACAGTCAGTGCAGCACAGTCAGACAGTAATACAGCATACACCAATGGATGTATGATACGGGAGGATAAGGATGTTGCAATTATGCAGGCGGAGACTTTGGATAACTGCACCGGTCAGGGTAATAAGATAATGCAAAGTGATAATGATAAGTCAAAAAGAAAAAAAGCAAAGACCAGCTTTGACAAAAAAGTCGATAAATTATTGTATGCAAAGCCTGATTATATTGACGCATTTGATGATGACTATCTGTACGACTGCGTAGAGGTGTCAACAGAGGTGCTTAAAGAGCTGTTGTCCATAGAGAATGACATAATAAATAACAGTTTTTTAATACACGGATATTATAATTTCCGGCATCTTTTGTTTGGCAGGGTGTGTGAAAATGAGAATAACACACATTATTTTATTGGCGTGCCGGGAATGTACTGCAACAGGGAGAGGTATATGGCTTCAATGTTTGGCTTTAACAATTTTAAGAAAAGCCATAGAAGCGATTATTCTAATCCATATTTTGGATACTGGTATCAGGAGATATAGACAAAACGTCTGTGATCCTGCCATTTGCCGTTAAGCTTTACATAAGAATGTGCAATGCCTTCATCAATAAATGACATTTTGTCCATAAGGTGGAGTGAAATCTTATTGTCAGGATGAATGTAACATTCTGTGCGGTGGATACCTAAATCGGGAATTACCACATCAAGCATATGGGCAATCATAAGGGAAGCAAGCCCTTTGCCGCGGTTAAGACGGTCTATTTTATATCCCATATTAGCAGATGGTGATGAGCCTCTGTTGATGTGGGATAAAGAAATAGTTCCGATAATGTAGTCGGGATTGTCATTAGATACAAGAAAAAATCTTACAAAATGTAAAGACATAAGAGCTTTGTTCTCAGCATTGAGCATATTCTTGATGAATTCTTCTGTATAGAAAGCTTCTGGCTTATCACTTTCATATATATCAAAATCGTTGCGGTTTCTGTAATAGAAATCCAGAACATCAAGGCTTTTATCACAGCCTAATACTTTAAGCGTGTAATCTCCAAGACTGTATCTTACGTTCATAGGTAGTCCTCCAGGCGTTAAATGCACTTTAAATAATTATGTTAAGGTATTCCTTGAATTAACGGTTAATAAATCCCTGATTGTTATCTGCGTCAGAGCTTTCAGCAAGTGCCTTTTCTTTGAGTATTTTTTTCTTCTCGCGCAGTTCCTTAAAGAAGGAGCTTAGCATAGTTGAACACTGTTCTTCGCATACGCCCCTTACAACCTCAGCCTGATGATTAAATTGTGGCATTTGCAAAATGTTAAGAACAGAACCGGCACAGCCAGCCTTAGAATTCATTGAACCGATAACTACACGTGGAATTCTTGCTTGAATAATAGCGCCGGCACACATCTGGCAGGGCTCTAATGTTACATACAGGGTACAGCCTTCAAGTCTCCAGTCCTGCATATAACGGCTTGCTTTTTTAATTGCGGTTATCTCAGCGTGTCCAAGTGTAGTCTTGTCGGTATTACGTCTGTTATATCCTCTGCCAATAATCTTACCATCATACACGATAACACACCCGATAGGCACTTCATTAATCTTAGCCGCTTTCGTCGCCTGTCCAATCGCCAGTTTCATAAAATGAATATCCATATTGTCAAATTCGTCATTAACCATAAAATCCACCAAAATCCGATCTAAACTTTTAAGATGAGCACTTTTGTGCTCATTATATCACGATTCGTAGCTTCGCTACTCTCCGCTGCTATCGCAGCTATCGTAATCGTCATTCGCCGTTCGCCAGATATCTGCTAGCAGCTTTCTGGCTCTCTTGCGCTCATTATATCATAAATTTCATTGATATAACACCCCGCTTTTTGCCCGTATTTGCTGAAAAGTTCAGTTTTGAATATCTCCGCAAATCTCACAAAATCCCACTATTTAGTAACAAATTAGTAACAGATTACATCAGGTCATTGACCCTTGCCTGTACTGCTGCATAATCATAACCTTCTGCGGTGATTCTGTTCTTACGATCAGCACCGTTTCCATACTCACCACGGATGACTGCCCTTGCAATTTCATCAATGGATTTCTTAGGTGTTCCACAAAGTTCATTGACCTTGTTCTGAACTGCGGTGTAATCATAACCCGCCTGTTCAATGCGGTTCTTTCTGTCCTGACCGTTGCCCCAAGCACCATTGATGACTTCCTGTGCAATTTCATCAACAGATTTCTTTGGTGTAGTGTCTACCCCTAAAATCTCATTGACCTTTGCCTGAACCTCATCATAGTTGTACCCGGCTGCTTCAAGTGCTGCTTTACGATCAGCACCATTGCCATACTTGCCGTTGACAACATCCTGTGCAACTTCATCCACTGACTTTGAAGGTGTCTGCTGTGCAGCACCGTCATATTGTGTAAGGTTGTTATCTCTGATAACACGCATCAGGTTTGTTACATAAGTGCTTGATGTTGCATAGCCATCTGCCTTGATGTTCTCCACATAAGTCTGTGGGTCTGTAACCCCTTTAAGGTTTGCATATCTTGAATAGTTGATGAAATCAAAGTAACCCTTGACACCATCTTCCATAGAATCAAATACACGGAAATTGTCACGAATGTTCGTGTGAACGCCCGGTGTATATTCCTCTGATGTTGCCATGTTGACAGACTTACCAGTCCAAGCACTTCCGCACTTCAAACCAAAATAGTTGTGATATTTGGCAGCAAGGCTTGACTGTCCCCACCCTGATTCAAGAATTGCCTGTGCAATGATCGGACTGTGTACCTTGATACCATACTGTGCAGCATACTTGATGACATAGGCTGCAATCTGTGAAATAAATGTCTGCTTATCCATAATTATTTACCCTCACTTTCTGTCTTTTTCTGTAAAATATCAATAGCCTTGGTGATGACTGCCGGGAGTGGTAACCCCATAAGACCCGCATTTTCCACAAGGGAAATTGTTTCATTGGCAATGAACGCAATGATTACTGCATCCCTGATGTAATTTGTGCCAATGACAAGATCAAGGCGGTACGCAACCAGTACAAAAATCAGGGTCATGCACTTTCTGCAAAGACCTTTCCACCCCGCCTTACTTTCAAGTGAACCTGTGTCTGTCTTGGGACTGTTCTTGAACACCCCCGCAACAATCAGTCCTGAAATATAATCAAGACCCATGAAGATCAGAAGGGTTGCAAGTCCCGCATCCCAACCACCAAAAAAAGATGCGATTGCTGAACCAATCACACCTAATACACTGCAAATAGTCTGTTTCATTTTCTCTGTCCTTTCTGAACATAAAAACAACCGCTTGTGACCTCATATAAGGGTCATATAGCGGTTGTTTTTGTTCCTGTGATAATTTCCTTGTCTGTTGATTACTCTGCTAATTCAGGGCAATCAAGGTCAATCAGAACTTCCTTCACTTTGTCCTTGATTTTCTCAGGTACATCAGCAAAGGTTTTCTTGCCCTTAATGATAAGGGTTGCATAGATCACTGCCATAGATTCCACATCCTTTCTGAATAAAATTTTTATGATGAACTGAAACAACATCAGTTACCACCTTCTGCCAGTTCCGGGTGTCCTTCATCAATAAGCACCTGTTTGACTTCATCCCTGATCTTGTCAGGAACATCATTGATTGACTTCTTACCCTTGATGATAAGTGCTGCATAAATGTTTGCCATATTCTCACCCCTTCCTTATGCCATCATTTCATAGATTTCACACATGGCTTCCTGTGCCTGTGTCATCTGATCTTCTAAGGATGCGTTCCTGTCATCAATCATTTTGATGTATTCATCCTTGGTGTACTGGGTCAGGTCATATTCATAACCAGTGAACCCCGGCTGTTCATCTGTCCCGGCTTCTGTGACCGGGGTGATGTTCTCTGCAATCCAAACTGAATAGTCATCAATGACCTTCTGTTCAGGTTGCTTTGTACTGCGTACTTTTCCGTACTCTTTCATGCTTTTTACCACCTTTCTTGATATGATCTTTATAGTACCTATCAGCATAAGGCTGAATTGGTTCAATATATTTTTCAGACAATCGGCTGCTATCACAATACTTCAACCAACCCTTATAGGAATTAATTGCACACCATTCTGAATAGTTCATTTCCTGATTGCAGTCATCTTCAGCATCCTGATTACCTAAATTGTGTAAATTACTGGTTGCTTGTTATGCTGCTACCTTTTTTCGATACACTAACCGACCGCCGATATACTGACTACGCTCAGAAGAAGCACTAGCCAGACTCCAATAGAAAGCACCGGCAGGCAAGCCATGATGCCAACCAGCACCCAATCCAGCGACACGCCAACCAGTACCGTTCTGATTCCAACAGTAATCACCAACAGGAAGTGCAGTGTTTCCGTTGAACTCACCTGGTAAGAACAACCAATCAAAATCTTCTGAATAGCAGAAAGCGGAAATATAACCGTTTCCATACTTTGCGGTCATTCCTGTATCTTCATAAGGTGCTGCCTTACTGTCATCAGTAAAACCATGATCTGCAACATAGGTTTCACACTCACCTGCGGTTGCGTTCGCATAGTGATTGATTCCATCAATCCACCACCAAATGTTGCCCCAAAAGTTTTCTTCACCACGGTATGACACAATCTGAATACCGTTAGCATTGACAACTGAACCTGATGCATTACCAAGGGTGATTGTTGCACCTGTATTTTCTGTCATGGATGTTTTACCGTCATCAGTCTTTGAAACTGCACCGTTACCAATAACAGACTGCATGTTGAAGGTTGCATATTCAATCAGCATAAGCATCTGTGAAGCGGATGTCGTCTGAACAACACCCTGTTCCCAACCAGTACCACGTTTTTCAGCAAGTTTTCTGATATTGGCACGGGTTGCGTTCTGTGTAAGTCCTGAAAGCGGTTTTGCATTGGCAATACTGCATAACATATCAGCAGCAAAGTCAGCAACCTGTGAATCATCAAGAATGTACGCTGATGCAGATGCATCCCAAAGTGAACCTTCAAAGGCTGCAAGATATGCAACATCATTTTCCTGACCATTTACAATGAACGCCGGATGAAGTTTGAATCCCGCCTTTGGTGTATCTGATACATAGTATCTGATTTTTCTTGTGATTGCCCCCTTGGTTCTCTTTTCAGTTTTAAGTGGTACAACCTTGTAATAAAACTTTGGCTGTTCAACCATTACCTGAACGATTGTCCCGGCACTGAATTTCAGGTTTTCATCAGGTGATTCAGTACCTACCGGGTTACGGTCAACCGCCTGTGTCAGTTTTCCAGTAGTAGAAAATCCGGCTTCACCATAATATGCAGCAACACGCCCGTCATTGGTAAGGTTACAACGCTTTCTGCCACCAAATGCATTGATTCCGTCAAACCCTGAACCAGCTGAACGGTTTACTGCCCCGGCAAGTCTTGTGAACTTCTTGTTTTCAAAGTCCACTTCAACACCATAAATGTCACCGTCTGAATATCCAACATAGGCTTTCAGATCAGCAATTTCTTTTTCAAGTGCCTGAATGTCACCAACCGTTGCATACGCACCCGGACTGACTGCAAGTGATACGCTGTCAGCGTTGCCTACTGTGGTATATAACTGTAAGTATGCAGCCGATACCGTAACACCGTTATATGGTGGCATATAACAGTTATTTGACTTTTCAATGCAGACTGCATACAGGATTTCACCCTTGTCAGGGTCAACGGCATATAAGCCAAGTGTACGCATATAGTAACCTTCTTTCAGGTCTACATTGGAATATGCTGCATCAATTTTGATTGCAACCTCATTTGTGCGGGTAACCTTGGAAACAAGGGTTGTCTGCTTGATGTTGCTAAGTGCGGTCAATGCCTGTAACTGACTTTCAGTGTACTGGGTACTGGAAGAACATACTTTTGTAAAATCAATGTTTCCTGACCCGGCAATCATCTTTGCCATAAGTGCCTGACCATTGTTTGTGATGTAAAGTTTTGAATACTCTGCCATCTTATCATTCCTTTCTATGTTGTTTTTATCTCAATGAAGTCTACCTGAACAACGCCGGATGCTGCCTTTGCATCCATATCTGCCCGGATTGTTTCATTAAAATCTGTTGAAATGGTTACCATTGCGGTATCTGTTGCCTTACCACCAAAGTTCACTGTACCCTGAACACTCACTGTTTCCTGACTGTCATTTGTGATGTTCAGCATTTCAGTCTGAACGATTCCACCACCAAAGACTGATGAACCGTTCACATCAAACACTTCCCGGAAATCGTTTGTGATGATAAATTCATTGATGAAGCAGATGCCACCACCAAAAAGAACAGCACCTTTGATGTTGCAAGGGATGCTGTTCTTAGATACAACCACAAGATTTTCAGGAATCATTGTGTTTATGATGTTTTCCAGTTCTTCCACCTGACCATATAATTCAAGGTCAGTGTCAATATACAGTGTGTACCCAGTCTTGAAATCACCAGTCACTTCAAAATCACTGTCACCACAAAGGACAAGCAACTTTTGAAGCAACACTTTCCAAGTGTACGGGATTGTGTTGAACCACTTGCTTTGAACCCTTGAACGCCTTGATTCAAGGGTATCATCAGCAGTTGGGTATATTTTCAGCATCTTTTCAAATCGGCTGATTCCATATTCATCAGCGGTTGAAATGAAGCGGTTACGCAAACACCTGTCAGTTGCCGACCACATCAGACTAAATTCAGGGTTTTCCGCTTCAAGTGCTGCAACGGGTTCTTTGTAACTCTGCATGAATGGCGGTAAGTATGAAACAAGGTCAACTTCTCTTATCATGCAGAAACACCCCCTAACTTTGGTATGCAAAATTCTGTCAAGGTCATATTGCTTGCCGTGCCGTTCAGCTTTGTCCCGGTCACATCCACCACGCCATCAACGCCAAGGATGCGGTTTTCAATCTGCGATACCCTGACAATGGTTTGTGATGTTTCTGACCAGTTCTTTCTTAATTCCAAGAAGTACACATCAACTGCTTCTGCAATGGCTGCCTTGGTATTTGACCAGTTGTGACCTTCTTCAAAGGTTACCGTGGTCTTGACCTCAATACTGACAGGTGATGCACTTGCTACACTGACCACATGACCGATTGGTGCAAGTCCGTAACCTTCCCCGGCAGTTTCTTCCGGGTCAAGTGTCTGCTGAACATATTGAACAAGTGTTGAACTTGCTTCACCATAATCATCAGAATCAGTAATGACCACATGAACAGTACCACCAACCGTCAGTTTCTTGTCCTTGGCTGCATTATATACGACATCAAGCCACGGTTTGACTGCTGCCGGAACTGTTGAAATGATTGATTCATACCAGTTCTTGACCACTGTACTGACGATCATGTCAGCGGGTCTAATGTCACCATTCCAAACACGCTTGACCTTACATGACCCAACACCTTCAATACTTTTGACCTTTGCCATATAATCAGCGTGGTTGCCACCAAAGGACTGTTCATTGAAGCTGTCAAAGTAACGCTGTCTGAAAACTTCTGTATCTTCTTCATCTTCACCGGGAATAAGTACGCTTGTCAGGCTTGCCGTCTGCAATCCGTCAATATATTCCATTGGTATCATATCCCCAAGGTACTGATTGCCAACAACACCTTCTGTTTCACACTGAACCTTGTATGTTCCCGGTGTGATCTGTTCAGTCACAACATAGTTTATTTCACCGATGTTGAAACGCTTTCCAGTAACATCAATGTTTGTTGGTGTGAACTCACCCTGTAAGATTGCCTTGGTTGCGGGTTCAGGTGAAAGTCCCCTGTCCTTTGCAAGCAAGATCAGAAATTCCCTTGCAGCAGTATCACCGTATGAATTTTTTATCAGATATTCCAACTCAATGTATAAAATCTGAAATTCAATGGCTGTTGAACTATGCAGATCGTAAACAGGGGATGACGGTCTTTTGTCAATTTTGTCAGATACCCGGTTCATCATCCTTTCAAGGATAATGTCATAAGTCTGATCTTCATACATTCTAAATCTTCACCCCCTTCTCTGCTTTAATATCACCGTAAATTGTTTTTACGGTAAAATAGGCATGAACCACACCTTTGACCGTCAGGTCAAATTCAAAGTCGGTCACGCCCGTGATTCTTTCATCAACGGCTAACGCTTCACTGATTCTGCGTTCTAATTCAGGGCAAACCCAAGTGACAGGTTCACCATACAGGTCAAGTGTTTCAATGCCGTAATACCACGGATATATGATGTACTGATACCTTTCTGTTTGCAGTGTTCTGAAAATCATCTGCTTCATGGCATCCTGTTCATCCACAAGACCCCTGACTGAATCACCGTCTAAATCCATTTTATAAGTTAGGCTTGGCTGTGTTTCTATTTCAAAATCTTGGTCAAGAAAACCAACTGTTGAAGGAATCATTTGCCTATCCTATCCACAACAATGAAGCGTTGACCTTCTTGCTGTCTTATCAGGATAACTTCATCACCAACCGCCAAGCCATTGTGAATGATGATCTTCTTTTTTCCTGTAATTTTGTGAGTATGTGCAAGGTTCTTTGACCCTGTGTTCAAGTCAATGTTGCCACCGCTGCCATTGTCACCTTTTACAGTGTGGTTGTGGGTGGAAAGACTGCTTTCAGAAGTCCAGTCAACTGTTACCATTGTGCTAAAATCCGTCACATTTCTTGAAAGAATCAACTGTTTTTCACCAAGTATCATCTTCTGTTCAACATTGATTTTCAAAGGTGAAGCACTCACAACTTCACCAAAATATACGTTCACGGGTTTCCCCGCTTCAACCGCTTCAACGGCTGCCCTTTTCAGGGTATCAACAAGTTCATTTGCATCAGGCAACAAATTCACCCCCTCTAAGTGTCAAATCCATCCAATGCTCACCTTCCTTGTAGGTATGCTTGCATTTTTCAACAAGCATCCAGTTTTTCAGTTTTACATCACCAAGGTCAAGGTTGATGACAACCATTGAACCCGCCCGCACTCTGTTGTCACCTAAAGCGTTGGTAATTTTCAGGTTACGGGTCTTTTTGTTATATAGTTTCAAAAGGGCATCTGCTTTTGCCTGACCGTTTTCACCTTTCTGCAAGGTGTCAAAATACTGTAAGATACCCCACTTGTTAATGTTGGAAGAATCCTGTGTGATGTAAACATCACGCTTTCCTGTGTCCTTGTTATCATAGGTCAGTTTGATTTTGTTATATGTGTTTTCATCAATAGATGAAGTATAGTCAAAGTTCTGCCCGGTTTCTTCATCAATCATCAGGTACGCCCCCGGAACACCCACATACATAGATGACAGGCTTTTCAGAGTAAGTTTCCCAAAGTCATCATATAACACATACATTTCCCCGGTATTGGTCAGTGTCAGGTCAAGGGCATTTGCTATCATTTCAAACAGTGAAGTATTTTCTTCAACCCTTGATTCAATGACATACCCGGTATCATCCAGTGTGCCAAGGTTCAGGGCATAATCATCTGCAATCATTTTCACAAATTGGTTTGCCGTCTTTCCTTCATAGACCTTGGTATCTTTATTTTTTAAGTACCTCAACTGATCGTAGGCGGTGACAGTAATGATCTTGTCCTTGGTTCTCTGCTGCTTGAACACAAAACCAAAGAATACATTGTTACCGTCCACCTTCATCCTGACTGGACTACCTTCTGAAAAATCAAGAATGTTGTCATACAGGACTTTGAAAACCAGTTTGCCGGGGGTGTTTTTTCTTTCTGTTGACCATTCAATACCTTCCTGAACAACAGGCTGATATACTTTTGTTCCTGATTCATTCCCAACCAGTAGTTCAACGTACATTGAACAACACCCCTTTCTTATGCTGCCGGAATGGTCAAAACCTGTCCCGGATAAATTAAGTTAGGGTTGCCACCAATGACACCCCTGTTTGCGTTGTAGATCACGGTGTATTTTGCACCGCTGCCGTAAAACCGTTTTGCAATGTTCCACAAACAATCACCACGCACAACCGTATAGGTCTGTGCTGCTGCCGGGGCGGGTGAATTGTTGGTTTCCCGCTTAGGCTCTGCACTTGCCTTTGGCTTGGATGCAGCAATTTTAATGTTGACTGTCTTTGTCCCATAGTCACGGTATTGTTTCAGATTGAACTTGACTTTGAAGTCAAACCCGTTCTTGGCATCCTCTGAAATTTTGTAATCTTCCAAAGATACCTTCATGTTTGTGTTCAGCAGTTTTTTCCCCACCGGGGTCTTTCTGCACACAATGAACTGGAATGTCTTTTTGCCCGTTTTCAACCCTTCAAAATAATCAAAGAAATAACCCGCTTCTTTGAAACCATTCTTATACACCGCATAAGGATGTTTTACTTGCGGGATTTCTGCTTCAAATTCAATGTCGGTCAACCCGGCTTTTTTTAGGATGTTGATTTCACCTTCATTTATCAGGTTGACCGTTTTGTTATTACCATTGATTTTGATGCTGATTTTTTCAGGGGTGACAGGAAAAAGGCATTTGTCAAAATACATATCATATCCGCTTTTTGCCATTTATTCATGCACCCCTTCCGTCATATTGTCTACCGCTTCATTCACGCTGTCTGTCAGTTTGGTCATAAAACCGTCAATGTCATCACCGCTGTTCACGGTGTTCTGCATACCTGACATATCAACATTGATTTCTGCGGTTGTGAATCTGTTAATGGCTTCTTGTTCCGCAATGTCACGCAAATATTTCAAATCTTCTTCTGTAACATCCAAAGAATCCTTGATTTTACCTGTGTTATCGTCAATACTTCCAACACCGTCACCAATGCCGGAATTTGCGATTGCATCATTGAAACCTGATGTGTAGTCACCAACATTAGGAATATCAGTCTGACCGAATACATCCGATAAACTGAAATTTGAAACCTTGTCAGCAACACCGTCACCCCATGCTGCACCCGCATTGAACGCATCTGATGCCCAACCGTCCTGAAATGCATCAAAGGTTGTAAAACCTTCATTGAACGCATCACTGATTGACTGGTAATCTTCTTTGTTTCCGGCTGCTTCACTTGCTTTGGCTGCATAGTCATCCGCTGCGGATGAAATACCTGAATAGTCAAATTCAACAAACGGTAACTTATTCAGTGCTGAACAAATACCTTCAATTACTGAAAGTGCCGTGCTTAACAGGTTGTAAAACCATGACTGAACAGAACAGATTGCATTGTGAAATGCCGTCATCATATTGGATGCAAGTGCTGCAATGGCGTTTCCAATACCCAAGGCAATGTTTGCCACGGTTAGACCCAAGTTCTTGAAGAACTGAATCACCACGTTCACACCACCAGTAATCACACCGAACCCTGAATTTGCAATACCTGTCATTTTTGCAATCGCATTACATACGGCAAAAATAACCACGATCAACGCAAGAATCAGCATGATAATCCAAGTTAAAGGACAAGCCATCAGTGCAGCGTTAAGACCTTGCTGTGCTGCGGTTTCTGCAAATGTTGCACCTGTTGCCATCATTTGAGCAGCAGCCTTGACACCTTCTGCCATTGCCATGACACCGTTAATTGCTGCCACGATTGCAGAAATAGCAATGTATGCTGTGAGTGCTGCCACAATTCCATATACGATAGGTGCAATGATTGACCAGTTATCACCTATGAAAGTACCGATTGACACCGCCAAATCAAACACATTCAAAAGGATATTCGCAAGGGTTGCCATTGCTTCAATAGCACCCTGAATGAAAGTCTGAAATGCTTCACTATTGGCTAAATCGTTCAATCTTTGAAGAACAGGCTGAAATGCAATCAGTGCGGTGTTCTGCATTGACTGCCACATCTGCCCCCAAGTCATAGGCATTTCATTGAATTTGCTGTTAATGTCATCAGCAGCAGAAAAGATTGCTGCCTTGACTACATCAGCGGAAAGTTCCCCATCCGCTGCCATTTCCCTGATCTTACCGATTGGAACATCAAGATAGTCCGCAATGTTCTGAATCAGGTTAGGTGCTTGTTCAAAGATACTGTTCAATTCATCACCACGAAGGACACCTGAACCAAGTGCCTGTGATAACTGCAATTCTGCATTTGCTGCTTCTTGGGTGCTTGCCCCGGCAATCGTCATCTGTTTTTGAATCAGATCAGCAAAAGCAACAACTTCTTCTGAACTGCTGAACGCATCCTTTGCATTGTTACCAAAACGGGCAACAACATCAGCCATCTGACTGAATGAACCCCTTGCATCCTGTGCTGCTGCATATACCATGTTGACAAGTTCAGCGGTTGTCTGAACCCCGTCATTCATCATGTTCAAACGGGATGTTGTCTGAACAAGTTCGTCTGAAATGTTCAGTGCTTTCCCAACTGACTGAATACTGACATAGGCTGCAACTGCCCGTTTGATGGTGTTGGTCAGTTCATTTGCCTGTTGTGTTCCGGCTGAAATTTCCTGATTGAAACGCCCCTGTTCATCCACATTGTCACGGATGTACCTTTCTGTGTTGCCAACAGTCTGTGACAAATGCAAATAGGCATCATTGGCAGCAGAAACATCCATGTTCTGCATTGCCTGATTCAGTGAATTTTGTTCCTGAATAGCCTGATTCAACTGCATACGCAACTGTTCCAGTTCTGCATTTGCATTGTCTGCCCCAACATTTACCGGGTTGTTCTCAATCTGCTGAATCCGCTGTTGAATTGCAGATAACCGCTGTTGCATGGTGTTCATATCCTGAACTGCTGCATCCGGCAGTATATCCATTCCCTGTGCGGTCTGTGAAATCCTTGCCTGTGTGGTATTCAGTGTGTTCAACATATCGTTTGCACTCTGAACTTCTTGCTGAAATCGTTCAACACCTGTTCCTGTGAACACATCCATCCCATCAGTATTCCATGTGACCGGGATTTCTACGGGTTCAGGGTCAGGCGGTGCGTTTGGCTGAATTTCAGGTCTGATTGGTTCAGGATTTTCAACCAAAGGGTCAGGAAGTACCGGGTCAACAGGTACAGAAATCGGTTCTTGATTTCCACCATCCACAACAGGCGGTGCAATATCAGGTGCGGTCTGTCGGCTTGCTGCCTGATTCATTGCTTCAATGGCAGCAGTTGCCTGATTGATTTCATCCCTTGCCCCTTCAATGCTGCTTGTATCAATATCAGCGTTCATTGACTGCTGCATATCATACATTGCAGACACGGCAAGGTTCACTGAACTGATGATGTTGTTCAACACTCCGCTGAATTGGTCATTAAGTTCAATACCTGTCTGAATGGATGACACCTGTTTCACCGTCCTTTCTTAGTGTTTTTTCTTTGCCCTTGCTTCTGCCTTTTTCTTTTCCTTCTTGTCATGCTCTGCTTTCAACTTGATTGAAGCAATTACAAAGGCTTTTTCCTGTTCATCCATAGCCAAGAACACTGATGGAAGAATGTGAAGTTTTAGAAGGGCATAGTAAGCATAATTTGCTTCACCATCCCCTTCTTCAATTAGTTTTTTGCTTCATCAACCTTTTCATCAAGTGACTTGGTGAATCCCTGAAACTTCTGCATCCATAACTGGAAGTCCTGCATTTCTCCGGCATCATCCACCATTGCATACACCAAATCATTAGGTGTCATAACGCCGTAACTGTCCTGTAACTCTTTATCATAAAGGTCAGGAAAAACAGTTGCCTTTACAATCATATCCATAAGATACTTTGAAGTGTTCAGTTTAGGTCTGAACAGGTTAGGTTTACCAGTAACCTGTACCTCAATGGTGTTTGCATCACGTAACGCTTCATTTTCCTTTGATGTAATGTGTCTGAACTCCCATCTGATAGGTGTTCCGTCCCCACCAATAAGTGAAGCAGTAGGTGCAAACTTTTCATTCTCCTTGACCTTTTTATTCTCTTTCATAAATGCACTAAATTTTGACATTTTGTTGTTCTCCTTCCTGTTATCAATGAATAGAAAAAACCCCCTTATATGGCTTTATATAAAAGCCACACAAGGGGTTCTGTTACTTAGTTAGTAATAAAACCCGTAAGGTTTGCAAAAGATTCAGGCATTGAGAAGTCCTCAAATGTTCCTTCAATCTCTTCATCAAGGTATTCTCCGTCAGCATCAAATTTTGCTAACACACCGCCGTCAGTGTTGCAGTCATAGAAAATGATCGTCTGTCTGCCCGCATCACTGGTTGGGTCATCATTGGTGATCTGCATTTCAAAATACACATCCTCACCAGTGTTCTTATAGTCAAGTAACGCCTGACGAAGAACTGACTGGTTATAGTGTGCCGTGCCGGAAAAAGTACCTTCCATACCACATGACTTATGACCCGCCATGATTGCACCAAGGCGGGGAACAGTAGTCTTGGTTTTCTCAACCTTTGCTTCCATATCAATCATCTGCATGAAGTTGTATCTTCTACTTCCGATTGTGATAAAACATTCAGCAAGTTTTGCTGCAATAGTGTCCCTTGCTTTCATTGTTACATTCGGCATTTTATTTCACCCCTTTCTTACGCAACCGTAACCGTTTCATAGAGTTTACCCATAGCGTTCACAACGGTGATTGCTGATGTAATCACAACCGCCTTTTTGGAATCGCCCTGTGCAACCGTAACATCAGAATCAGTGAACCCTTCAATAGCACCAAGTTCCTGTAACTGTGTACGGATTTTCACCAAGTCAGACCAAAGGGAAGTTCTGCCTGATGCGTTGTTTGGAACAACACCAAGATACTTAGTGTTAAAAAGGACTGCATCATCATTACCTAACTGGTCAATAACTCTGATCGTCTGATTGTCCTTGAATACATCCCCGCAAGTGTCCGAAGTGGTCACCATAGAGTTAATATCTTCAAGCACACGGACAACGCCGTTGACCTTATGAAAAGTGAACTCACCCGCCTTGATTGCTGCTTTCAACTCATTCTGTGTGTAATTGGTATCAACGGTGAAACCGCCGTCATATTTCTTGTTCTGACAAGACTTATTGACCGCACAACCGCTTTCTGCACCAGTTACCCAGTACACAAGTGCTGCTTCTGACCATCCTGTATCTGTTACCTTGTTCTTCACACTGATAACACCCATATAATCAGCAGACAGGTTATAAATAACCAACTGGAACTTGATACCCAGTTCATCACGCAAACGCTTGTTGAAAGCCACATATAACTTCTTGGTAACATCATCAGTAACCACAACGCCCATAGTGTTGTAGGTATATGATTCGATTTTATCCAAGTAAGCCTGATGTGCCGTGCCGTCAACCGTGCCGTTTGTGCCACCAGTTAAAGGTGTTCCGGCTGTAACAGCAAGATCAGCAGCCTTGAATGTTACATAATCGTTTGCCACAAGATCAGCAGCCTTGGCAACTGTCTGTGTATCAACCTTAACCGTACCAAAGTAGGTTGTAACATCATACTTGCTTGCATCATCTGCATTTTTCTGAATCACGATCTTCAAATCGTTACCACGCACACCACAATATTTTGCAGTTGCGTATGTGTTCGCTGCCTTATCTCCACCACCGTTCAAACGATATGCGTATAAGGTCTTTGCACCCATAAACAGATCATTAAGACCAAGCATCTTAGGACTGTCAAAGGCATAACCAAAAAGTTTCAGGCTGTTCTTCTGAAAATCTTCATTGGTTACTTCAAAAACTTCCCCTTCAACACCCCAGTCAAGTTCAAGGGGCATTGTTGCAATACCTCTATCAGACAGTGCAGCAGATGCGGATGCAGCCGATACAAAGTTGATATAAGCACCGGGAAGTTCTTTGTTCTGTGAGGTAAATGTACCACCACCTAAAGCCATACTATTTCACCTGTCCTTTCATGTATTTTTCAACTAAATTGTCAACAGTTTTCATGGTGTAACTTTTATCTTCATCAAGAAGGGCATCCACCAAGTCCCTTCTGTTTGCAAAACGGGCAGATGCAAGAATCTGTTCCTTGCTGAACATTGGTTCAGTCTGTTCAGACCTTGTAGCAGTTCCCGTTGTTGTCTTTTTTGCTGCCATAATCAACCACCTTCCTTCACATCCGTGCTTGCCGTCATAGTTTCCATTGGTGTCTGATCTTCCGTCTTGACCGTGAAAAAGTCATAATTGACAAAAAAATTCAGAACACCGTCAACCACCTGATGATTCATTTTTGAACCCCTGATTGGCTTGGTATCACCGTCTGTTGTGACATACTCCAAACAGTCATACATTCTTTCAGCCACATCAGCACATTCCCGCTGCTTCTTTGCAGACTGTGGGAAATACTGGATGCAGAACTGATTGGTACGTTCATACCGTTTGCCAAGGAAAAGGTTGTTGTTTGGGTTCAAGCAAGCAATAAAAAAGCAAGGCTCTTTCAAACCTTGCTTAATTTCTTCATTGTGGATTTCATAATCATCCCCAAATTCTTTGTTCAGGGAACAACTGATTGCTTCAACTATTGAATTTATCATTTACCAAGTCCCCCTAAATATTTCTTGATTTTGTTTTCAAGCACCTTTGGGGCAATTTTCTGTAATTCCTGTTCAGATATGGTCATCATAAACTGACCCTTGACCCATCCTGAATGATTGGCTGTCCTGTGTCCGTACTCAACATAGGATGCGTATTCAACCGGGTTCACAATTTCAATGACATAGGTGTCACCAAAATGGTTCACCGTCAGGCTATCTGCATACCCTTGTGCTGATGCACGTTTTTCACCAGTCCAACCACGCCTTAATGTACCGCCCTTTTTTCCTGAACTTGCCGGGTACTGTCCGACAGGTGTTCTTTTGACCACCATGCGAAGCAACCGGGCAGCAAGTTCCTTTGCACACGATTCCACAAAGTCATCAGGATTTTGCAACTTTCCCAACTGCTGCTGAAAGTCTTTCAGACCTTTGCAGTCAAATCTTCCCATTTTACCCATTTACGCATATTCCTTGAACAGTTCAAGTGTAATTTCCTGATGCGTTGGGTATGTGGAAGGGACACCGCTGCGGGTGTAGTCCGTGGTCACATTGTCCTGTGTTACTGTCAGTTTTGACCCCGCTTTGATGGTTACATCCGGGGAAACAAACAACTTTGTGCTTTGCGTGATCGTTGCTGCTGATTCTGACTGAATTGCTGTTTGCAGTTTTTCAAAAGATAATCTGCACGGTTGGTCTTGTAAGACTACAACCTCTGATTCTTCCATAAGTTTTGACTTCTCATTTTTTACCTTTTGCAGTTCTGTCACCGTCAAAGTACCAAAATAGGTTGCTTCAATGGCTTTCCTTGCAGCTTTTTGTGCTGCCTGAATCTGCTTTACCATCTGATACGCCTGAATGAATTAAATTCAGCCTTTCCATAGGATAAAAGGTAATTGATGAAAGAAGTCAGTCTTTGTTCAGGGGTCATTGAACCGTCACCAGTCGCAAAGACCGTGTTGGTGTCCCCTGTCTGAATCTGCTTGACAGCATAGTCCAAATCTAACCCGGTAAGGTCATCAGGTGCAAAAGTTTTCTTGGAAAGAAGAAATTCACCCACCGCCATATCAACGGCAATGTGTTCCAGTCCTTCCGGCACATCAGACCAGTTGATTTCATTCTTGATTGTGTTGCGTACTTTCTCAACACAAAAGGTCAAGGCAAATTCTTCATCCACCTTGACCTCATAACCAAGTGATTTCAACCGTTCTTTTACTGTATCAGTATTAAACATTGCAACCACCCTTTCCGATCAGAAATTAACCACGGGAAATAATACGGGCAATAGGTACTGCCTTGTGTTCAATGGTCTTGGTATCAGATGCAACCAGTGACCAGTTCTTGCCGTTCTCTAACTCTGCGTTAGTCGGTGAATTGGTTGCCTGACTTGCCTTAGTGTAAGAAACACCCGCAACAGAAACAGCGTGACGTTTACGGGAAATAAGTGTGTCCTCACCGCCCCTTGTCTTAGCATCACGCACCATTTCATAAGGCACTTTTGCACCCACATCTTCAAATCCAATAGCACCTTCACCAAGGATATAAGTTGTGTACTCTGTGTATGCATCCTGTGCCTTAATACCTTTTCCTGTGTCCTCTGCAACAGCTTCAACAACCTTAGTAGGTAAAGAATCATCAATGATGACCAGTCTGCCGTTCCAAGTACCCATTTCAAGGTCACGTTCAATGCCCTGTGCATCCGTGTACTTTAAGTATGCAAGCAGTTTCAGGTTTTCAAGGTTAGTTGCAACTGCACTGTGACAGTAAACTAACTTGAACTTCTGCTTGTTATCACCGCAAGCCTTCTGAATGGCACTGTTCAGTGTGGTTGCATCCATCTTCATAGTGTCATCAGTGTGTTCAGCACCCGCCTGTGCAATATCATAAGTGTGTGCTTCAACAAATGCTGCATTAGCAGTTTTGATTGCACCTGAACCAGTTGCAGACATTGAAAAGATACCCTTTAAGATTGCAAGGATAACATCCTGATCTACACTGTTCCAGTAGTCATTGATCTGACTTCTTACGTTTGCCATGAAGTCAGTACCACCAGTTACATCATAACTGAAATCTGCTTCTGTCCAACCGTTCATTCTTCCGTAAGTGAAAACACCCTGTTCATAGGTGTCAGTCTTGCCCGGTGTAACATTGTCAACACCGTCATAGTTCTGTGGTGTGCCGGAAAGCAGACCAAAGAACGGAAGCACTGCATATACAGTACCAGTCTGTGAGTTGTTCACAAATGTGTCACGAAGTCGTGCATCACCGACAACTGCACGGGATTCACGCAACTTGTTCAGTTTCACGTTCGGAATAGCACTCATGTACTTACCGAACGCCTTTTCGTTAAAACTTTTAGCATCAAATTTTGCCATGTTTCAATTACCTTCCTTTCATCAAATTAAATCTGTGCATCCGGGTTTGCTTCCATGTAAGCGGTAAGTTCGTCATAACTCATTTTTGAGAAATCGACCTTTTCACCCTCACCCGGTTTCTGTTCCCCTGATGCTCCCGGCTGAAAACCTTTGAAGTTCTGCTGTTTGGTCTGCTTCTGTGCTTCAAACAGGAACTTGGTGTCATCACCACTTCTTAACTTCTCGATCTGTTCATCCAGTCCCTTGACATTTCCGTCCTTGTCAAGTTTGGCTTCTCCAAGTTCAAGTAAGGCTTTGACCGCTTTGATGTTCTTTGCCTTTGCACCTGTCAGTGCTTTTTCAACCGCAAAATCAATTTTCAACTGGTTCAGTTCAGATTCATGGGTTGCCTTGGTAGTGGCATTTTCAGTCTGTAAGTCCTCAATCTTCTTTTTCAGATCAGCGTTGTCCCCGGCAGATGCTTTCAGGGTTTCTAACTGACTGTCACGGTCACCGACCTGTGTTTTCAGTCCTTCAACCTCTGTCTGCAAGTTCTTGATTTCTGTTGCAGCAGTACCCTTTGCGTTCTCAATGTCATCACCATTGATTTTCATTACTGAATCAGCCTGTTCCTTGGTAAGTCCTAAATCCTCTAACTGTTTTCTTGTCATTTCTATACCATCCTTTCAAATACGTTTTTATACGGGGTTACTCCCACATGATTGATTGGTTTTGTTCGGTTTACGCTTGACAACCCGCAAGAAAAAAGACACCCGCTGCCGGATGCCTTTTCTATGTGCTACTTGACCCAGTAGCCGGGAGATAATCAGGATCACCATGCCTTTCTCATTGTGTACGTTTTCATGTGCCTTTTATCCCCCTTTCTGACCTCATATAACCGCCATATAGCAATTATTACAGGTCTATTGATAACTTGTTAAGGTATGAAAAAAGCACGGCTATTTGACCGTGCTTTATAACAAACCATCTTCTTTCAGTTCTTCTTCAAAATCCTGTTTTAAAGAATTTATCAAAAATTCATTCAGATGCTTTTCATCATATTTCTGTTCATGGAAGAAAGCAATCAAACCTTCTTTTTCCAGTTCATATGATTGTCTATGCAATTCGTTTTCTGTTTTTTTATCCCTTGGTTTTGGATAAATCATAAAATCACCTTCCTAACGCATCATCAATGATTGTACCAAAAATTTGTGCAGCTTTTCTTGGTTTATCACTCATGACATATTCAGCAAAACATTCCGCAAAAAATTCTTTTTCATTATCTGCTGCATATTCACTAACTTGCCTTGTAATAAACTCTTTTCTTTGTTCATTTATTTTATCAACAATTTGTGGATGTGTAAACCCTTGTGCTTTTAGGCTTTCCTTTAATTTTTTTAAATATTCAGAGTTCCAACCGAGTTGTTCTAACACTTGCTTTTGCACATCAACCGAACTTCTAATAATTCCATACGGATTTATGACCCCACCAAGTAGACCTTTTTTTGTCATATACCCATCTAAAGCATGACCAAGTTCATGAACAATAATACTGTTATGATCTGTACCTATTGGGTGAAATCCGGCAGCAACATCATTTGCATAAGTTTTAACCAATCTGTCATATTTTGCAAATAAACCGTGTGCTTTTACTTCACCAGTCATTGCTATACACCCAGCATAAGCATCACCTTTCACACCATCATACTTAAATGCAACAAGCTGACCCTTTAATTCAGGATATTTGTTCAATACCGTTTTGTATGAACCATATACCATATCAGCGGTGTCATATTCCAAACCTGTCATTTCAACATTGTCAATAGATATTCCTGATTTAACAGCAAGATTCTTTTCTACTTGTCTAACTGCCTTTGCTTCTTTTCCTGACAACGTTGCTTTCAAGTCTTTAACAATCTGTTTCAGACTTTCAGTTTCATCAAATTTTTTATTAAATACTGCTTCATACTCCGCTGCTTGCGGGGTATCCATAACATCCATATATGCATCAAGTGCGTTGTCTGTTTCTTTTTCAAGTTCAGCCAACCTTTGAACCTGTGTATCATATTCTTTTCTTGATGCAGTATATTCCGCAATGGCACTATCATCAGCATTGACCGCTTTCAGGTCTGACTTATCACTGCCATTGACAAATGACTTTTCCCATTCCTTATAGGTCATATTGCCCGGTACAAAGTAGGTCTTACCTGTTTCTTCATCCCGTGCAGCACGTTCACCGACAGCATCAAATTCATCATCAAAATATGGTACTGTGGTTGAACGGCAATGAACATGAAACGGTGGTGCAGTCACACCAACCTTCCATTCAGACATAGGGAAATGCTTGCCATCCATACCACGGCATATATCCGAAGTGTGGGAATCCAGTGTTGCCACAATCTCAAATTGTTCAACATCCAGTTCAGTAAAGCAGTCCTTTTGTGCTGCGGAACTGAAAAAGGCTTCTTCTGTCATTACCAACCGCCCGGCGTTGGTCTTGGAAGTGTTCATCTTCCGGGCAATTTCATCAATGGCTTTCTGTGGGTCTTTTCCCAAGATGATGTTCTGTGTCAGGGTGTTGTTCAGTTCATTGACCAACTTCTGACGGTTGCCCCATATCCTTTCACTGAAATTCTTGCCGTCAACCGCCCAAGGCTTATTGATGACCTTGCTGATCTGCTTATCATCCAGTGCGGAAAAGTCCCAACCAACACCCACACCCTTCTGAATCTCATAGGCTGTGTGATAATAGCCGGACTTGTAAACCTGTCTCTTATACACATCTCCGAGCCCACGAGACTACGCTGCATCTCG
>ENA-OZFE01000184-OZFE01000184.1-human-gut-metagenome-genome-assembly--contig:-NODE-184-length-28822-cov-18.062120_pt1 | contig 28822 bp, 32 predicted proteins | sample MGYA00245077_ERZ653627 | MGnify/ENA primary metagenome ERZ653627 (study PRJEB26926, sample SAMN06165121) | human gut metagenome | biome: ENVO:00009003; feature: ENVO:2100002; material: ENVO:00002003...
TAGTAATTTTACTATCAACTAATTCATTAAGTTTATCAATTATAACTTTTCTTTCTACCATAATTATTCGTTATTAATAGTTTTACAAAATTCGACATAAGTAAGTTTAGGATTAGCTTGAGCAGCAATTTGAAACTTCTTAAATAGCTCTAATTCTCTATTGGCTTCTTCGATAATACTATCTTTCTTAGTACGAATATTATTAAGTTGTTTTTCAAGAAGTTCTTTGCCACGAGGAGAATTAGCTACTTTATCTTTAACAGAATTAATTAGTTCTTCTTGTATTAGCATTTGAAGTTCTCCAGAAAGTTTGTTATAAACTTCATCTTTAGCAAGAATAGATTGCTGGTCATTATTTAAACTACTAACTTCTTTATCTATTTCGTCCCAAAGATTAATTTTTTTGTTCAGTAAAGTGTTGCTGATTTGTTTGAGCGGGATTATTTAATTGAGATTGAATTTGATTCTTAGCGATGTTTAATTGTTGTATTTGATTATCAAGTTGAGCAACATAATCTACTGGAGAATTAACACCAGCAAGCAATGGGTCATATCCAAGATTAACTTGATATTGAGGATAAGTCATAATATAAAAATTTTAAAAATGAATAAGAGTAGGAAGATTATTTCTCCCTACTCTTTGATTATAATTTATGCAGCAGGAGTTTGTGTAGAATTATTACGACAATCACAATTTTTTTCTTTTAATTCCGAAATTAATTGTCCTTGTACCATAATTTTATTTATTAAGTTTAATATAATTATTATTAACAAGAGCTAAATATTTTTTATCAGTAGTCATAAGAGCATCTTTAATATTAGATTCAATATCAAAGAAATGTTCTTTAACTAAATCTAATTCATCATCAGTAAGAGTACGATTGAATAGAAGAATATCGCCGTGACAACCGATAAAACTTCTTGAATCATCTTTCCTAATAGTTCCTATAAATAAAGTATCACTATCTTGTTTATCACCAGGATATATAGTTTGTTCATTATATTTATTTTTAGTTTGATAAACAATAGAATTATCTTTATCTATATTTATATTAGTTGCTGAATAATATGAATATGTATTCCATTTATCTCCTTGTTTATATTCTAAAATAAAAGCGCCATTTTGCCCTAACGCTTTAGACATAAATACACCATTATCAACTTTTTCAGCAAACCAAATTCTATCAGCAATAATAGTATAATCAGTTAGAATAGGAAGTCCGTAAGCAACAGCATAAGATTTACCATCATAGCAAAGCTGATTAGGATAATTCGCTATCAATTCAACATCAATTTCAATATCCTTATTTGTTCCGAAATCATAACAAACCTTAGTTTCTTCTTTATTATTGAAAATTTCTTCACTAATAATAGGAACATCTATTATACTACCATCATTAATATATACTGAATAAGCAGCTGTAGTTATCAAGTTACCATCGCTACTAACTATAGTAAATTTAATATCATCTATTTTCTTATTGATATTAAATTTAAGTTTATAAGGTTGATTATAATAATTATTTTTTGGAATGTAAATAGTAAAACCAAACCAATTATCGGCTTTCTTTTTAACTATATGAAATTTGTTATAAGATTTTGTACTTATATCGTTATTAATAGCTGAACCATAATTCCAATTCTTAAAGTCTTGAGCATAAATACCAACACCACTATTCAATTTACCTTTAAAACCATAAAGATAAGCATCATGTTTATTACCGCTAAAATCTTTTAGAATAGAAGTAGGAATCTGTTTTAAATTTATAATTCCAGTTGAATTAATATTTAAAACAAAACCAATATTAAAATCAGGATTTTCAGTAAGTTCGGAAGCAGGTAATTTATTAATTCCATTAACAATAGGAATGTATTGTAATACACCATTTTTAACACATCTATATTCAACATTATCACCATTTTTAACACCGCTTGCGATAATATTAATACTTTGCATAGAGGTATTACTTTTCTTAAAAATAGAAGCACCTTTTATACTTCCATTAATAACGATAGAATTATTATTAACAGTTGCTGCGGAAGTAACATTACCATTTTTAGTCCATTTAGTAAAATCTTCACTATAACTTTCAATAACATCATAATTACTCAACTTTTGTTTAACAGGGCTATACCAAGCGACAAGAGCATCTTTAATTTCCGGAGGAATTTTATCAACAGCATTAGCTATATAATCGCGTCTAAGACGAAACCAATTAAGTATAGCTTTAAGAATCATTATAATAGGATTACCAACTATCATACATCTTCTTCTCCTCTTAATATTTTAGTTTGCAACTTCAATTCTTCGTATATAGCTTGCAGTATTTCAATTATCTTTTTCATAATCATTATTGATTTAAGCGATTATGCCAGCGTTTTTAAGACTTGTCAAAAGTTCATTTATTTTAGTAACTAATGCAGCAGCATCAGCTCCAGTAGCAGCAGGAGCAACAGCAGCTCCTTTTTTAACTCCACCAAGAGCAGAAGTAGTAGCAGCAGGCAAAGTATATCTTGTATCAGTCCAAGGAACAGCTACATACATCTTACCATCTCTATCGAGAACAATTGGATAATTTTTACCATTAGCAGCATATCCAATTTTAACAAGACCAAGAGTTGCGTCTGTTGCTTTAGAATAAGTAGTATTGTTATCAGTCCAAGGAACGTTAACATAAGCTTGTTCTTGAGCATCAATTTGAACAGGATAATTTTTATCATTTTGTTGATAACCACTTTTAATACCACCACGAGTATTAGCAGAAGCTAAAGGAAGTTTATAATCAGATTCCGTACTTTCTTTAATTAGTTCTTCGATAAATGTTATCAGCAACTTCTTTCTATTTTTGTCAAGGTTAAGTCCATCAACGAACTTAGAAATTTTAATATTGTCCATAATATCATTAATTAGAGCGTTATTGATTATGATTTACTGTGACGCATTTTAAGGCTCGTCAAGCCATTTTGTACCTATCTCGATAGATTAATCATTTCGTATATCTGAATCGAATAGGCGTAAAGCAAACCGCATCTACGTACGTGTAACAGTATAGTTTTACTATTCGGCAGAACGCAATCGAACGTATTTCCACCATGCAAAATGTTTTCTATTATCGAGATAATGAAAATTATTATCATTATTATGAGCTTCTTCTTCAAAGCTAATATCATGATAAGCATCATTCTGTTTTTTATGACAGAAACGAACAATTATATATTCAATAATATACCAAAGATAATAACCGACTATAAGCAATTCGAGCATCTGTTTTGTATGAATACGTTCATGATTAATAGTTATAGGACTAAGATAATCAGATTTAGTAAATAGAATACCAAATAAGTTAATAGTAGTATAACTACCGAATGGAATTATTTTGTTTTTGACGATTATCATTGTTTCAGAAATTAAGACCCCCCGTAAAGGAATGAGAAAGATTCATATCATTGTTTCATCCTCTACGGGGGATGTTAAACAGTCTATTTTAGAGCATCATCTGCCTGTTTATATGTAATACCAAATTTATGCAATATCGGAGCAGCAATCCAACTCCAAAATACTGGAGCAAGAATAGCACTATTAACAAGAACAGTAGTTTTGATTTCACCTGCATCTTGATAAATAGCTCCAATAACAACAATGCTTATTACTAAGTATAATCTTTTATTCCATGTTGCAACTTTACAACCATCTCCATTAAGATAATCGTGAATTTTAATAAGAATAAAACATAATACATTAACAATAAGCATATAAGCAAAATCAAAATTACTAAGAATTTGATTAATAATAGTATCTAAATAATTCATATTAAGCAATAGATAAAGATATACAAACAGCAGTAATGATACCGGCAATTAACATTGGAATAGTATAATTAAGAAAAGCGTATTTCATTTCATAATCTTTACGTATACCTTTACCAATAGCAGTACCGAAGCCTAAAACAAGATTAATAAAAACAGTTTCCCAACCAACATTAAGAGTAATACCAAATACCACGGCAATAATCATTCCTATTGCCAAATACTTCCAAAACTTTTTTAGTTCCATAATTATTAATTTTAAGATAAATAAAATAAATCGGATTATCATTATTTTAATCATCTGTACTAAAAGAACGAAACGAATAGTAACCGCTGTTATTATTATAATTATTATATTGATTAGAAATAACAATAATCCGATTATGAGTTTCATAAATATATTTATAAATTTTAATTAGCAAAACAATTTATCAAAAATATTTTATATTAAGCATTAAAAATTAATACTACTCTTGTAAAAACAGCAAGATTAACTTGTTCAAAATTAACTATTACGTCATTAGGGGCAATATCACGTTTATCCTTAATATCAGTATATTTATCTGATGTCATAGTATATATAATAGCGTTAACAGGTTTATCTCCATTTCTAATATCATGCTTAGTTACTTGTCCAGAAACACCAACATTAAACCAATCTATGCTTTTAGGTTGAATATTACTTATTTGTCCCATTCTGTCTAAACTTATATCATTAGTGCTTAAATTAGCAATAAGAATAATATTATTGGTGCTATGGCCATCTATTTCAAAAATATAAGAAAGATTACTATATATTTTGCTAAAATCAAATTTACTATCAACTATCAATTCATTACCAACATAAATAGAATTAGCAGTCGATAATCCAACTCTTATTTCTCTCTTAATATTAGCAAAAGGAGTGGCATTTTTATTTTCTTTATTTGTCATATTATTAAGATTTTTAGAAGCTTATTCTAAATTTTAAACATTAATAAATAAATTAATCTTAATAATATTATTATCAAAATTAACGCTATTATTTTTATTATCATAATTATTCAGTTACAACATACATTGTAGAATTATCTTTAGTACCAATATCATCGTATTCAGACTTGGTTTTCTTAGTGAGAGTAGTGAGGTCACCGAAGGTAGCTAAATCACGAACTATAAATAAATTCACAGTATTATTTAATGCTATAAAAATTCTTTTTGTCATAATACTAAAATTATTTGCATCGCTGATAGTTGTATAAACGTAAATAAACGATAATTCGTAAGCACCATCATCAGTATCAACGTAAACTTGACTTACATTTAATTTAAAAATTTCTTTTTCTGAGATCTGAAAGAATAAATTATTGTCTGTCATTAAAGAAGTTGCAATATTTCTGAAATTATCAGCACTTCCAAATACAATATTTATTTTTTCATCAGCATCTGTATTTTTACTTTCTTGACTTGAAATTAATTGCTGATGAGCTTCTTGTGAAATCTTTACTATATTAAAATAACTATCCACATACTTTTTAGTAGCAGGATTATACTCTCCGCTTGGAACATAAGCAGTAGTATTATCTTTAGTTAAAACGTTATCGGTTGTAGTATAATTACTATCATTAGTTAATTCAGAAACTTTAGTAGGTATTAAAGCGGATACATCTTGAACTGTATTATCTAAAGTATGCAGTTCATCATTTAACCGTTTGCCTTGTTCTGCGCTAAGAACTTTATTAGCACCACCAGTAGTCAAATCGTTAACTATATCTGATTTAGTAACTTTACCATTAAGACCGCTGTTCATTTCAGTTTTAGTAGCATAACCTGATAAATCAACAGTACCACCAAGAGGATCCCAATTAGCTTCACTATGTACAGATGTAGAAGTGTTTTTAATACAAGCAACATTAGTACCTGCTGGATATTTTTTATCACTAGCAATAAATTCTTGAATAACATTCCAAACATCGCCAATTTTAGCATCTGTTATAGCTAAAACATCTTCGATAGTATCTTTGTTACCTTTGTATTTATAAACAGAACCTAAAGACTTAATTCTATCATTAAGAACTTTACCCATAGCAGCAGACAAAACTTTTGTAACATCTGTACTATTAACACTATTGACAATTGCAGATTTATCAAGTTTTTTTGCATTTACATTAAAAACAGAAGATGCAGAAGCAACTTTATTTTCTGAATTTATAATATCAGTTGTTATTGCAGATTTATCAAGTTTTTCATCATTAAGTTTCTTACCCATAGCAGCAGATAGCGCTTTATTTGTATCTTCTCTTGTAAGATTATTAACAATTTCGATTAATTTTTGTTCACCAATTTCTTTCCAATAAGCATAATCGGTTAAATGAGCAACATCGGTAAGTTGATATATTTTTCCAGACTTATCTTTACAAGTAGTACACATGCCTGTATAAGCATAAATATTACCGTCTTTATTACGCCAAGTTTCTTCATTAATTAAATCTGCATAAGCGTCAACCCTCCAACGAGTGTCAAAAGGAGCATCCTTTTTACATTCAAAGTTACCGCTTATTTCAAATGTAGCTTTATCTTTCATATTAATTAGAATGTTATATTAAATGTAGATTCACCATTAGTACCATCATTACGAGTATAAACTTTATAACTAATCTGTTTACTTTGAACAGTTACATTTTCAGTAGTAACTACAAAATTACTTATATCATAATTTTCAAATTTACCAGACATAGTATTAAGAATTTCAATTTTACTAACAATATATTTAGCAGGAATTTTAAAAGTATGTTTATTGTTACTTGTTTCTGCCACAAATTTAACATTACTCAGTTTACGTTCAATAGTAAGAGCTTCTTTAGCAAATTTAGTTATATTAGCTTTGTTTGTAAAATATGGATAACAACCTACTACTGTTAAAGATTTAGTATTAGTAGGCTCGTTGCTATCTAAAGTAACAGTATTTTTGGCTTCGGATTTATGAGAATCACTTGTTTTTCCAAGATTATTACAAGCATAATAAACAGGCATTTGTGCAAAAGTACAAGTATATCTTGTACCAGTAACATCAACTTTAACAGTATTAGTACCCTCAACACATTCAAATGTCATAGATGGTAATTTTACAGATGCAGGATCAACATTAGATGTAGGAGAAGTAGGAGAACCAGCACCTATTTTTCGAGTCATTGTATATTTATCACCTTTAGAAATAATATTTGAAGCATTAACTTGTATAGTATTATTTGAATTATCTTTAGTATTATCATTTGCAGCGCTATATCCATAAGTAAAACCTGTATATTTACGAGGACTATTAACTTGAGTAGATGCTGTAAGAGTGATTTTAGATATAGTAACAACAGTTCCTATTTCAATATTACCATTATGACTAAGAGTAAATGTAGGCGGAACCATTGAAGCTTTAATACTACCCTCAACAAAACTAAGATTAGTAGGATATATTTCTTTAGTAAATAAAGTAAGAAGTACATCTTGAAGATTATCTTCGGCAGAAATTTCTGTAATACCGGCTTTATTTAAAACATCAGAAAGAGGCCCGCCAGCTACAGGAATAGTATTTTTAATTATAACTTTATCAGTAGTAACTTTAGTAGAAGAATTACCTATATTACCATGATCTACCCAATTTTTAACAGTATCATAAATATAAAGATGATAAGTGTCATCTTGCATTACAGCATACGCATCACCTTGTTCGGGATTAGTAACATCTTGTTTTAATTGAGCAAGACTATCTTTATATCCAAGTATAGTTAAATTCTTACCAGCATCACCTTTGTCTCCTTTTATGCCTTGTTCTCCTCTATCACCTTTAGTTCCTTTAAGATTCTTAAACTTAAAATTAAAAGTTCTTGCAGCAGAAGTTCCACCAACAGTAGCTTCAACATCGGGAGTTCCTACATTTGCGTCAACAGTAGCAGTAATACCTGTTATAGTAGCATTATCTCCGACATCACCTTTGTCTCCTTTGTCTCCAGTATTTCCCTTATCGCCTTTCTCGCCTTTATCTCCTTTGACACCTTTAAGATTATGGAAAGACAAATAAAATGTTCTTTGATTAGCATTTCCGCCAATATTTACTTCTACATTTGGAACACCAACTTTATCATCAACACTTGCACTAAAACCTATTATTTCAGCATTTATACCAGCTTCTCCTTTATCGCCTTTATCTCCTCTATCACCTTTATCACCCTTGTCTCCTTTAAATTTAGTAACAACCCAAGCATGAGGAGAATCGTTTATAACTTCTCTAACAGCCATCCATATAAAATTGCTACCAACATCAGACCAATTTTGAGGAGCACTATCGGGGTCTCCAGGATTATCAACTACCATAGAAAATTTAACTTCATAATATTTAGTATAAGTAATAGCAAAAGGTTCAGACCAATTATCATCTTGTTTAATTCCATCTTCTGTAAACTTACGAATAGAAATATAAAGTATATTATTTCCATCATAAGGTTCAGACTTCCAATTATCCTCTACGGGGTGGGGATTATTATATGAACCGCCAGTAGGTTTATCAGGTTTATTAGCAGCACGAGTATAAGCCATACCAACAATAACAGACGATGCTTTAACCTCATAATCAAGCCAATTTTCATCGTCCTCATCCCCCGTAGGGGATGAACCAACACCAACATCTTTCTTGCTAAGATATACCTTACCATTATGTTTAACAAGAACAAGACGTTCGTAACTTTGTTGCTCATTATATACTGTACCATCAGCAACAGTAATAATAGCTTTACCTAAATCTTTATTTTGTATATCCATGTTTAGTTAATATTAAATGAGAATCTTCAATTTCAAATTCAATATTTTCAGTATTATCAGAATTATCAATCTCATGCAAATGACCAGTTATAGGGTCAAGTTCTAACTTAACATCAGCTTGTTTTTGACAAGGAAGAACGTCCATATAAACATGACCATTTTCTTCTATTTCTCCAATATGATATTCATAAGAAATATCATTATCCTTAAACCAATTATTAAGATAACTAACAATCATCTTTAAGAACAACTCGTATTTCTTTTGCATCTTAAAGAAATGAGCAGCAATTAGAGATTGAAATAAATTAATATTGAATATAGCTTTACGAAGTTTATGACTATCATTATGAGAAGCAATAAATACTTTTAATAAATCAGCATAAAGGCATTTAAGATTATCAGGAATATAATGATAAAAATAGTCGTAAATATTAGTATCATAACTGCTATCGTAATAACGTAAAAACATTACATCATAAATACCATTCATGTAGAAAGTACAAGAAATATTAGTTTCGTACTTACCATCCATAGTACGATAATTAATAAGAGCATAAGTTTCAGTTCCAATAGGAATATCATAATCATATCCAATAGTTATAGTAAATTCATAGCTATTAGATGTTTCATGAAAGTATTCACAGTAAGGTTGACTACATTCTATATTAACCTTAAGATACTTACCTCTATATTGTTGAGTTTCATCTACGCTATTAACTTTTCTACCATTTCTATAATACTCATGTTCTAGTATATAAGGATTAGTTATTTCTCTTTTGTCTCTAGAAAGATAAAAATCGCCAGTCACATACATTACATATTCATCATGAGATTCAGAATCTTTTTGATTAACAGAAATTTTCTTATCAGCAGTATTTCCGTCATCATCTATAATATGAACAGTAATCTTTCCATCACGACCATAGATTTCATCAGTATTTTCGTCCACATTAAAATGAGTAACATCTTGACCACCAGTCTTAATCCAATCTACATCTGCACTTGCTTGCCAATGAAGATTTTCATCGGTTCTATAAAGTTCATCATTAATATAAGTTAATCTATCATTTTTAAGAACTTCAAAATCGTAACCTTTAGGAGCGTAAGCATCACACTTAATAGATTCAGGTCTAACTTCAAGTCTATATTGATACTCAACTTTGCTTGCTTCTTTTATAATAGTAAACAATAAAGTCTTACCGATACCATCAACACTTTCTGATTGAGTAACAACAATATTTCCAGTATATCTATTATTTGTAGTATTTAAATTACTACGAATATAAATCTTACTATCTTGATTGCTTGCATTAACAGAAACTAAATTAACAATTTCTCCATTTAAAGCAGTAGTTAAATCAAAATTAACATTAATATTTCCGCCCTCATATTGACCATTAACTTTCTTCTTTTTATAACTTCTGATAACAATATCTTTGTTAGCATTTGCGTATTGGGTAAGAGTAATTTCATTGCTATCATCAGTTTCAAAGAAATAATCATATTGAACAGAAGCGCCAATTTGAGTAATATTAACTACTAAATCTTTACCGTTAACTTCGTTTTGTGTATAACGTATTCGACCAGTACGTTCTTCTTCGTTATCATTTTTATTAATAGTAATACTATTAGACAAAGATGGAGTAATAGTTATAAAATCGCTACCATTGGTAACTTCTCCTGTATAAGCAACACTTTCTTTATTAGATGGTTTACCATTAATATAATATTGTTTAAAACTTTGAATATTAAGAATAATAGAAATTCCAGAATTAGGAGCGTTAATAACTTCCTGGTCACAACTAAATGTATATTCAAAAGTTTCTTCAGCAGCATCTTGTTTAATAGCAATAGTTTCCTGTTTATTACTTTCAGTTTGAGTAACAATAATATTGTCGGTTCTAATTTCGGTATTTGTATTAGCAGACATATACCATTTAGTCTTATCAGAAGTATTATTCTTTAAAAGACCTTTTTCAGAACGAACAGTATAATTAATAGCAACTTTATCTCCTTGAGCTTCGCCATTAACATAAGTTTCTTTGTAACTTTCTACTGTTAGTTTTACAGGATTAGTACCATTAACATCAATAGTATTTCTATCTACATTAGCATTAAGAGTATAACGAATTTCTTTATTAAGACTATCTTGACTAACTTCAATTTTCTTATTACCCTCAACACCAACTTCTTCACGTTCAATAATTATAGAACCGGAACGAGGAAACGAAGTATTGGCTTCGGCAGAAACAGAATTACCGTTAACAACAAAATATTTATTTGAAGAAGTTGCTTTATAAGGAACAAGAATTTTATCGCCTATAACTTCACCACTTTCATTAGTAAGTTCTTTATAACTATTAACAACAAAAGTTTCACGACCTCCCTCTGATGGAAGTTCGATTATTTCAGGAAATATAGTAATAGTATATCTATAAGTAAGTTTACTAAGTTCTTGATTAATAGTTCCGTTTAGAACATTATTACTCTCATTTTGAATAAGTCTAAATTTAGCAGTACGAACGGAAACTTTATTTTCTTTAATAGTAATAGAATGATTACTTTTATTCCAAATAATCCAACTATTATCAGAAACATTATCAAGAGCAAAATTATAATCAATAAACAATTCTTCTACTTTGCTTCCAATAGAAATAGTTTTCTTAGAAATAACGTTGAACGCAATAGTTTGTCCAAGACCATTATCTTGAATATTTAATTGCTCTTCATCATTAATTTCAAAAGTATATACTTCTTTAATATCATCAAATTCATAATCGTCGCCAATACATTTGATAGTAACTATGACATCTTCAACATGAATTTCAGAATTACCTACATCTACATTTTCATATTTAATTAAAGCTCTTTTAACAAACTCATATATAGTGTTAGCTTTATCTGTATATCCTTTTTCATAGAGGAAAGCAGCATTTTTAAATAAATTCCAAAGCTGAATAATAGATTTGTTTTTAGGAGCACAAACGTTATCACAACCTTGTATAGCACTAACACCATATTCAACAAGCAAAAATTGGATTTGTCGATAAGAACAAACCCAATCAATAGGAACACGGATATTATTTAAAACAGTATCTTCCATATTCAGACGTATTAAAAATTACTTTTATTAGTTCTTGCTCTTCTTCGGTAAGAAGAATATCATAAGCTATACAAGAAGAAATAATATCATATAAATAAGAAGCACCGAAGATATTGTTAGAAATAAAACTGAGATTAATTTTCTTAATATCAGTACCAATAACTTGAATAATATTATTTTCAAGTTTGTCGGCAAGTTCTTGAAGTAATTGATAATCCTTACTCATATTCGATATATTTATTATTTATATAAACTATCCAATCATCAACTTTAATACTAAGATTACTATTAATTTGCGAAATACGAAGTTTATCTTCTTGACCGTTATATATTATAGCAAGAACATCTTTAACGCAATCGTCTTTCCAACTATCTTTAAGAAACTCACTAAGAGGAGTATTACCAACTTCATATAATGAAAGAGTATGATAAGCACGATAAAATTCTGTATTAACAGTCTTAGTTATATTTGCTATAATAAATTCTTTATTAATATCAATATTGTTATTGATAATAATATTACGACAAAGATTAACAATTTTATATTGAAAATTAAAAAATGCAAGTTCAATAATAATTTTACCTTTTTCTAAATTCTTTTTAGTAATATCTTGAAAAAGATTATCAAGAATAGCATTTAGTTTTGCAACATTATCGCTAACCTCTTTAACAGCAAGACCCATTTCGACAAGAGATTTTTTATCATCTTTATGTCTAAAATAATCTATCAATTTTATAATAACAGTATAACTAATAAATACTACGCTCGAAATAATTACAGTAATATAAGAAGTATTACGAACAGTATTTTCAATTACACTATTAAAAACTTTAAATTCTTCCATTACAGCCAAAACAACGAAAGCCACTATCACCGTAATCTAATACAGTAATAGTGGCTCTCCATATTATACAGATATGTTTATTAACTCAATTAAGCCACACCGGCAATAGCTTTAAGTATAGTTTCAACTTTAGTAATTGCGGTAGCATCTGTAGGCAGAGCGATTTGAACAATCTGATTAATACTTTGGTCAACGGTTTTCATTTCCCGTGGCTCAGCAAATTTAAGCGTAAATACGGTATAACCTGCATCAACACTATCAGGCTGTGCAAGAGGATTAAGTGGATAACCAGGATAAATAAGATTCGCAGGGTCTTGATAAGTATATTCAATACCAGCATCGGCAGCAGCTTTCATAGCCAAATCTTTAATATAGTTAGCATCTGCAAGCGAAGTAACAGCAGGAGTTTCTACAACTGCTACACCAAACAAATCATCGCCAAGAGCAATCTTATAATCTTCTCCTTTATTTACAGCAGTAATAGTAATTTCAGCATCTTTGACAACAGCTTTAACACCGGAAGCAGGATTATTATTAAGTTGTTCAGTTAATTCTTTAGCACAAGCAGAAGCATCTTGACCATCTTTAACGCGCATAGTAGCAGTCCACTTATTACGTTCATTAAACTGAACACCTTTCTTAACTACTACAACAGTCAAGTCATCACCAATAGTAGGAGTAGGAATTGTAAAATTACCTGTATAAGCAACGGCAGTTTGATATGTCATTTCGGTAAAACTAAACTTGTTCTTATAAATAGGAACAATTACATCGCCACCTTTAGCATCTTCTTTTCCAAGAAAGATATAGCCTTTATCCTTAATTTTAGTACCATTAGAATCAACAATATATTGACCATTATCTAAAACGGAAAAAGCTAATTGACCAACAGTAAGAGCTGTAAGGTCATTACCTAAATCTGACTTAGAACCTAAAAGAAAAGTTCTCATAGCTTTATAATTTTATTAATTTATTTTTGGTTCGTTAGGCATAGCAAAACTATCTCTAAAATAAGCAATAGCAAGTTCAACTATTTCCATGTGTAAATAATCAGGCAAATCGCAATTAACTCTATTTTTTATTACTTGCTCATCATATTTAACAACAGCAGGAAGTTTAATATAATTATAAACAACCTTTGTAGGTTTACTATTACTATTACCATTATAGATTTCGATAGAATGTTTACCATCTTTTACAATAGAAACACAAATAGGATAACGTTTCGTAGCACGATTGCAATAATCTCGAAGAGTTTTTTGAATATATTCGGCTTCGATTATACGACAATCGTCAAGAGTTTTGTTATCATAGCTAACAGCAAAATGAGTGTAAAGCATAACATTAGCATTAGTAACATCAGCCGTATATGGGTCAATATCAGTTCCACCCCCCGTAAGGGATGAACCAGATATTTCTCCTTTAGTAGCAAGATTTCGCAGAGCATTAAGTTGACTAATATCAGCATTTGCTTTGATTATATAATCATTAGCAGTTTGAGCATTTTGCGAAATAATACTACGAGTTTTAGCCATGATAGCATGATTAAGACATATATCAATGTCTTCATTATAAATAGCACGAGCAGTCTGCAAACCCATTCTTTGAGCCAGCTCTCTGAACGTGATGTGCATCTGTACTATATCCATAACTTTAAGCAAGTTTTAATTGGTTTTCGTAAGCTGTACGCATATCGCTATTATCAGGATTTTTAAACCAAGCAAGGGCTTCTTTCATATTAGCACCAATAAAATCACCAGCACCACTAACAATATTTTGTGAATGAGGATGGCGAATAAGAATACCATAAGCTATAAGTTTTTCAATCATAGCTTTAAGATTTATATCTCTATCCGTACACATTTTGTTAAAGCGAGCAGGTTCTTGACTTGCAAAGTAATCAAGATTATTTTCCTTAAGAACTCTATCTTCTGCAAGAGAAGGAATAAGCGGTCTATTAGTAAATATACAATACGCAGCATAAACATCGTCAAACAGTTTATCATTAGCTGTAATATTAACGAAATTACGTTTAGCATTATTAACTTCAAGACGTTTTTTAGCTTCAAGTTCTTTTTCTTTCTGTTCGTCTCTAAAATAGAATCTAATATTAGGTTTGTTATTAATGATTGCGGTATCTTTAGCAACATCACTATATAACAAACAATGACGATAAAGAAGATAATCAGCTACATTATCGGGATAACCGTATCTGTATTTTTCTGATTCAAGAGCATTAAGTTTAATAATTCGATTTTCAATTGCTTTGTCAAGAGCAGCACTATCACCACGATTTACGGCAGCAAATTCAGCATCAATAGCTTCTTCTGCATTTTTAAATCTGTAATAGTCTTTAACATGATGATAATGGAAACTAATATTAAGTCTCTTACCAAGTTTATCAACTTTTACCTGAATATTATTAAGATATTCCTTAACACGTCTAACGAAGTTTTCGTTAGTAGGAGAAACACCAATCAGATTAGGAAAATAAGCTTCAACTTCACCTTTATTAGAAGCAAGAGTTCTTGAACTACGAACAGAACTACCAATAAATTCATTCCGTTCTTCAAGAGATTTATCGTTAGCTTTACGGTAAAGAGAGAAAGAAGAAACTAAAGCAATAACAATATATCTATCTTCAAAATAAGGTTCATTTAAATCTTCATCTCTTTTTTCTCTAAGAGTTTGTGAATTTTCTCCAATTTGGTTATTAGCTGTTTCAACAGCAGCGGCAGGTTTATTAATTTCCTGTTCTTTATTTTCAGCAGCAGCAGTTCCAATTGTAGGCATAATCTTTTTAATTTAATTAGTTATTACAATACGCATTTCAGCAAGAACATCTTCGTAGTGTTGTTTACTTGCAGACCCATACTTCCCTTAATCTCATAACGAGACATATCAATTTCGGTAGAAGCACGATTAGTAGTAGAAACACCCCATTCTTTAGGTATCGGTGTCATACCCTCAATAACCTTAGCAATATATTCTTGTCCCTCTTGACGAACAATACGAACGTTATTTTCGCCTTTATAAGAAGAGAAGTCAATAAAGCAAGCTTGATGAGAAGTAATAGGCAAACCGCTACGAGGATGGATTTGACCATTCTGTTTTGCAGCTTCGGCAATAGTACCTTTATCGAAGAATGAGCAATGTTTAACAGTAATAGTATGTCCGTCAACAGTAGTATATTTATTGAAATACTTACCATAAGCAAGACCGTTACCATTATCCATAATTTTCTTTTCACCAAGAGGAGTAATGAAACCTTTACTCATAGCGTCATTCTCGATAGCATATTGGAAGTCTTGAATAAATCCTTTACCTCCCATAAGCACAATATTCATTGTACCATCATCAGTATCTTTATTCAGAACATCACCAACAGTTCTTTCAAGTTTGTTGAGAGTAAGATATTCACCATAAGTATCGTAGTTACTTTCACGGCAAATTTCCAACATACCAGCAGTACGAGGAATTGGTTTACCATTATCTCTATCTTTCAAACGAATAGTACCATCTGGAAGTCTATTATAAGTAGACAACCACAGACGTTCTTCGTTCATTACGCGCATTGTCAAATTGAATTGGCGCATTTCTTCTGAAATCCAAAGACGAGTAGTACCACCACCATTACCTTGCTGAAATTCATATTCAGTAACAACATTAGAAATATTACCAGCAACCTCTTTACTATAACGGAAAAACTCAAGTTGAGAAGTCATAGAACCAGGGCCCATAGTATTACTTCTATTACCCTTAGAATAAGATTCAGAAACAGTAGGAGCAGACATGCTCAAATAAGTTCCTTTAGCAAAGTTCTTCGGGTCAACGAAAGCAGTAGGAGAAGCGTTAACAGGAGCAAGCAAATAAGCATAACCGTAAGCACTTTCGCCTAAATCTTTCTGAATACGAAGCAGAGTACCATCCGAACAAATCAAACCATATTGTTCGATAAACCAATGAGTAGCAAAATGAACTTCAAATTCTGCACCACCAAGACCAGGCTTAGTATTAGCAGTATTGAAATAAGTTACATAATCAGTAAACTTCATACGACCCATAGTCTTCCAAGTCCACTGAACAGTTTTAACAGGCTTAACACCGCGGCTACCTTGACCCTCAGTCATAAAGGTAAGAGGAAAACGGTCGTCATCCATACCATAGTTGTAAGTCAAAAACGCATTAATTTCAACGGGCTTAGTGAGTTGAAGATTAGCAATACTTTCTTCATTAGAGTAGCCTCTATCATCATAACGACCCGTTGACAAAACTCGCATTGTGTACATAATCAACAGTTTTAATTAAGTTATACATAACCAAGAACATCAGCAATATTATCGCCAATTTTCTTGTTTGCGGCAGGCTTAGTAATTTTAATAGAACTTTTACGTCTTTGTTCAGCAGCTTTAAGACGAAGCGTCTTAGTCTTTTCAGATGCAATCGCAAGGTCTACAAGATTACTATAATTTCCGCCAGTAAATTTAAGATAAGCACGAAGCAAATCATTTTGAAGTTGTTCTTCTTCCGGAGTTTCCATTAATTCTCTTTCATAACGGCTATATCCTTTATCATCTACTTGATATAGATAATTAAAGAAATCATCAGCGGTTGCAGCACTTTGTTTACCGTTTTTATTAATAAGAATAGTTTCAGGAATTTTATAACCAGCAATCTCTTTCTTATCAATAGCAGATTTAACTTTACCCCAATAAGCAATTTCAGCTTTTTTATCTTCTTCAATCTTACGTTGAGCAGTTTCGGCTTGTTCAGCTTTAACTCTCTTATCGTTTTCTTGAAGAGTAGCAAGGTCTTGTTTAGCAGCATCTAAAAGACGATTTGTACTCTTAAGAAAAGAAATATAATCATCAATGCTTCCGACCTTGCCACTTTCTTTAAAGGCTTCGCGAACTATCGCTTCTTGTTGTGCAGTATTATTTTCGTCAATAGTAATTGTACTTCTATCTCGAACTTGACCGAATCCCTCATAACTATTTCCGTTAGCAACATAATAATTAAGGAAATCACTTACAATAGGAAACTTATCAATAAGTTGCTGAACACCAGCTTGAGCATATTCGGTACGTTTAGCATCAAGAACTTCATTAATATATGAAGCAACTCCATCGGGAGTATTTTCAAAAGTAATAGGTTTATCATTTTCGTCGGTAACTTCAAAACCAACTTTCTCAATAATCTTAGCAACATCAATTACATTTTCTGTATCATCAGCGTCGTCAACTTCAAACTGTTTAAGAAAGTCTTTAACATCTTTAGCTTCTTTGAAAACTTTATTATTTTTATCAACAAGATTTCCCTTAGCGTCAACAGTATAAGTATCTTCTCCAATAGTAACAACAGAACCAGGTTCAACAGCTAAATCATTACAATCATCTTTATTACCATCATCATTACCATCTTTATCATTTGCATTAGCAGCAGGATTATCGACGTCATCTTTTTTACCATCACCATCAGGTTTACCGTTGTTATCTTGACCGTCATTATTCGGCTCATCAATAGGAGGAATAATATTTCCATCAGAACCAACAGTACCAGTAACGCCAGTATCTAAATCTGTAACAGGTTCAGTCCCACTATCAGTAGGATTAGCATTAAAACCAAAATCTAATATAGGCATAATTTTAATAGTTTTATATGGTTATTATTACTTTGTTATTTCAAGACAAATGTATAAGCAGTAACAGCATTATGTCGAGCATCACAACTACTTACTCGATTTCGTTTGCTTATTTCTACTGTTTTGTTAGCATCAGCAAATACCCTTGTCGCTTACAGACTTGACGAAATTTGAACGATTTATGGCGAATTGATTAATCCTCTACGGGGTGTATCAACGTCTTGCACAGAGCCTTAGAATAAGCCGAATAGTAAAACATATTTACAAATACTGTAAATCATAATAACGAATAATAGCAGCAATAAAAAAGCCGCTACTACTCTCACGAGCGGCAACGGCTAAATCCATTTACAAAGCACAAATACAAGTATTTATAATACAAGTTTATTTTTTATCGAATTTATTTTTATTTTGCTTAGCAACTTTATAACTCATATCAGCCTTATAAATATCAGAAGCAAATTTCTGATTATTAGCTTGAATTTGAGCACCAACTTTTTCTCTTTCAACAGCTATCTTTTCTCTCTCAATAGCAGTCTTAGCAGCATCAACAGCAGCAGTATTAACCGCTCCATTATTGAGACCCCCCGTAGAGGATAGAACAGCTTTCATTTCCTCAATCTGTCCATCAAGATACTTTTCAAGAGCAAGAGTTTCTCTATCTTGTTGACCCTCAGCAGCAATCTTATCAAGTTCATATTGTTGAAGCATTTGAGCATTTTGAGCATCAAGTTGTTTCATACGTTCCTCATGTTGGCGATTAATTTCTTGAAATTTAAGAATACCTTTCTTTATTTCAGCAGTATTATCGCCCTCGATTGCAACAGCAGCCATTCCGGCATCGCCATTTTGTGCAGCACTAAAAGCAAATTGTTTATACTGATTAAGTTTATCACGTTCCTTTGCAGAAAGTTTAGCTTTAATAACATAATCGGCATAAATATGTTTATCAACATCAAGACTGAAATATTTTATAGAAGCATCATTCTTAGTCTTATAAGAAGTTCTTAAACCGTCAATCCAAGCAAGTTTAGAATAATCCATATCGCGAGCATAATCATGTTCTCGCATATAATCAAACATAAACTCAACTATAACACTTCCCATAGAACCACGAATAATAGCTTGTTCAGTAACTCCTTTACCAGCACTATTGGCAATCTCACCATAACGTTGAGGAGTCATATCAACTTTAAGATTGGCAGCCTGTTCATTGGCTTCAATAAGTTCTGTAAGTTGAGCAATATAAGCAGAAGTATCGCTATTAAGGATACGAACTTGTTGTGCTCTCAACATTCCCTGGTCATCTTCATCATCTATATAAAGAACACCATCAGCAGCCATTCTATAAATAGTTTCTTCGGGAACACTACCTAAAAGAGATTTAGCAATCAAAAGAACGTTAAGTTTGTTCTTAGCAAGAGCCATTTCTCTATGATAAGCAATTATATTACCAAAGATTTGATAAGGCATTATTAAATCAATAATACTAAAACGACCAAGCCCAGGCATTAATTCTATCAAACCATTATAAGGAAGTTTACCATTTCTATTATAAGCAATAGGTCTACACTTATAAGGATAGATAGCATTGTTTCTTCCACCTATTCTATCACATTCAAAAACTTGTGATTCCCAAACCCACTCAATATCAATATCACCATTATCGGGATTGAGAACATAATTTTCGTCTACAATAGTTTCTCCGATAATACCATTTTGTTGATAAGTAAGAATACCTTTCTTAACTTCTCCACGCCAAACAACATGCCAAACTTCAATAAGATTATTATTATATTCACGAGCCATTATCGGTTGACGTTCAAAAAACTCTTGTTCATTAGCAGTGAATTTATTACACATATCGGGATATAACTTCTTGAAGCTTTCCCACTGCAACAATCCTCTATCATCTTGACTTGTCATTTTGCCGCTAATATAGTAAGTGTCGAGAAATTCCTTACCTTTATCGTCGAGAATATCATAATACTCATCCATTATCTGTTGAAAAGTCATCATTCGTCTTTCACAAAAAGCATCGAAATCTTCAACAAGAATATTATCATTAGGAATAGGAAAAGCATCACGATTAGAAACTACTCGTTTAACTATTTTATTACCTTGAATTTCTGTATAAGTAAATACACGACCAAAAGCAACCCATTCAAAATAAGCACGAGCATATAAAGCAGCAGCATCAGTCAAATCATCTATAACATTAAGAATATCTTGACCTTGTGCGGTTATATCATCAATATAATTTTCATTAAATTCTTTTATGAAAGCTTCGACATCAAAATTATCTTGAGGATTAAATTGTTCAGGTTGTCCACCTTGTTGAACAAATTGTTCATAATTCTGTTTAATTCTTTCAGCAATTTTTTGTTGAACAATAGTCATAAGTTCTTGACGAAGTTTGGCATCACGAGCAAGAACTACTTCTGAATTATTAGCACCTACAATAAAATCATGAGGATTCTGAATATATTCGCCAACATATCTACGAACAACACCGCCAACCATATCGTAGTTACGCATAGTGGCAGGAAATCGTTGATAATCTTTATTTGTAGCATTATAAGGATTTAGAATCTTCTTATAATATCCAGCATCAATATTACCTTTTAGAAAATGATATTTCTTTTCAATATCATCAGTTTGAGCAATACTTAATGCTTGACCAATAAGCCAATCACAACTATTGGCATAAAACTCCGGCTTGTTTCTTTCCGCAGCACTAACTCTTTGCTTAGGAAAATTTAAATCAGTAGGAAAATGCATATTATTAATTATTATCGTTATAAGTAATCATATTATAAACATATTCTTTATTATCGAGAAGTTCAAATCTAAAAGCTATACTACCAAATACAAAAAGATATGTACTTAATGATTGTTCTCCAGTCATATTATTAATACCATTTACGTTTGAAAAAGTTATTAGCAGCACTACTACTTTCTTCTAATTTTTGTCTTTTGCTAAGTTCAAGTTTACCTTTAATGTCAAGAGACTTACAATAAATACCAAGAAGAAGCATTTCAGAAACACGGTCAAAGTTACCTTCGTCATTCCATTTCTTAAGTTCAAGAATAGATTGATAATCTAATATTCTATGAAAGTTATAAACATCATTACCTTGTTCGTCTTTACCAATAACTGTATAAAGAAATTCTTTTAGCAAACGAAGAGCATTAAGTTTCTTAACACCATCAGTAATAACATATCCATAAGTAGAACTAACTTTACCTTTAATAGTCGTATCCCAAACAAACAAAGGTTCATGAGCAAGATAACGAAGAGCTTTCCATTTAGTAAAATTAGAAACAGTTTCGCCACGATTGACTTCGACTATACCAGTTCCAATACAATTGTAATAAATACAAAGATAAAGAAATATTAAATCAACTTCTTCAAGTTTATCTTTACGACCATAATAAGCGGCACAACATTTAAACTTATATCCGTTACGAGCAGACGGCATTTCCCAAACATGAATACTATTATGAGAATGTCTATTAGTAATTTCTTTCTTTTCTTTATCTATACCAACAGGGTCATAAGTAGCACAATAAGTACCCTCGGGAATTTCTTTTATTTCTCTATCATTTTCATATCGAATATCATATTGAGGATGATACCAAATACGAACACAACCATCAGGTTGCTCATTTCCTTTACGGGGTACTCCTTGTATCCAATCATAAACTTTAGCATTAGGATTCTCTTGCTTAATACGTTTATTAGATTTAAATACAACAGTATTGCCCTCTTTAAAAAGCATTCCATCAACATAAAAATGATAGTCGCTATCAACACGAAGTTTATTTTCATAAGCGATAAATGCTTCACTAACGAAAATATTTTCAGTAGCACTACTAAAACTTTCAGCAGGAAACAAAGCACGTTGACCGCAATAATTAATAAACTTAGCAAAAGTTTTAGTTTTTTCTTTCATTGCTTCACGAGAACGCATAGCAATTTTAATACCTAAATCTATATTACTATTTCCGTATTCATCAATAGCTTTAACTCCGTCGATAGAACCCTCAAGTCCCCAAGCATAAGATTTAAAGAAACCACAAATTTCATTACGAGCATCTTTATCCCAAACATTTTCAAATGGCATAAAATTAAATTCACCTGGGGAATAAAAGTTTTCTTCAAAAACTTGCATATTAGTAGCAGTAGCAGTTCCCCAAGCAACAAGCGTACCGGTAGTAATATCACCGACCGTCATAGCAGGTTCAGTTACAGTCATAAACTCGTTAAAATTCTGCATTGTAGAAAGCTCTTCTACATTAACGCCAATAGCATCTTTACCAATAGCACAGTCTGGATTATTATTAGCTGATACAGATATTAAAGAACTTTGCCAACTATCTTCGGATTCAACTCCATTAGGAAGACGAAATCCAAGACGAAAGTCTTCAACATTACTGCTATAAATACCACGCTTAAACATAGTCTTTTCTTCATAGAATCGAAGAGTATTAACTGCAAAGTCTGTAAGACCTCCTTTCTTAGTTAAGTATTTATTATCAGCAGCAACATTGATAAAAACTTTATGTTTTCGTAGATTCACAGCATTAGCAGCACGAGCAGCATTCATATAAGAAAAACCACCACGACGAGTCTTAACAATAATCAAATGGAAACCGTTGTTCTTAGCAAATTCATAAATATTATGCGTCCAATATTGAGCATCAATAAATTTAGGAAAAGCAAAAATTTTTTCACCAGTAGAACCAATTCCTGTACTTTTAACGCTATCGTCATCAGTACGTTCCATTCGAGTATAATTAAGAAAATTATAATAGTCTCCGCTAATATGAACATTCTCAATACTACCATCAGGATTTTGCCAACAAGGAGCAGAATAGCCATCTCGTCTACGCATAGCTTCACGCTTACGAAGTTGACGATAAGGCAAACTATCTTCTTTAAAATTAGTATATTTATTATCGTTAGCTTCAAAATAATCAGCCATCTCAGTAAATAAATAAGTATTAATAAATTTACCAGGACGAATGTTCATTATAAAGCCGCCACTATCACCAATTCTAAAATGATTATAAGGGTCATAATATCCCTTTTCAGAAGCAAGAGGATAACGAATTTTATCTTCAATAAGAAATTCAGCAAAAGGATACCTTTCTTCCATAACTACTATTTTATTTAACAAGTAATAATACAAGAAAAGCCGATGCGAAAGCACCAGCTACACCAGTAATAATCTTAGTCTTTTTCTTAGACTTATTAAGATTATCTTCTAATCTGTTTCTTGCAAGTTCAGAAGCAGAAGCATAACGTTTCATTTCTTCATAACTATTACTTAAATAATTAATCTTTATATTTTGTTTTTCAATAAGACTATCTTTAAGTTGAATAATTGTATCTTTAGTATAAGATTTAGCAATAAGAACATTAGCCGTTCTTAAATCATCAATAGCAACTCTAATACTATCTCCGACCCCCCGTAGAGGAACTGCGAATAAGTTCATAGAACAAGATAACAGTAGCACTATCGTCAAGACTAAGAACTTTATTTTCAATGTCTTTTTCATATTCATTATACTTAATAATTGTACTATCAATTTGTTTTATGTCATAAGTAACAGAATCAATCCGAATATTAGTAACAGTTGTATCGGGGAACACATTTGTTAGATTCGTATTACTTCTATACTCCGACTTATTTAAAATTATTATTGTTATAAATAAATTAATTAACGCTATAATTAATACGACTATTAGTAACTTCTTCATGATTCTGTTATTTTAATTAATTTTTAATTGCAACAAGTTTATAAAACAAATCTAAAGACCAAACTCCAGTCTCTCTTAAATCGAGAACTCTTTGAATAAATTTAATAGCAGCAACTTGTCCGCAATTAACAGCAGTATCAAATATTTGTTCAGCAACTAATTGATTAGGAATATCATCAAGTTCAAAACAATCCCAATATTTATCTTTATACAAGTCTTGAACTTTCTTTTCTAATTCTGGAGTTCTTTTAAGAATATTTTTAAATGTAGTAGGATGAGCCTTTTTAATTTGGTCAATACTTATCCAACCATTCCAATCAGGATTAGCTTTACGAGAAATACCTTTATAAGTTTCGCCGCCTTTATCATCAGGGTCATTAACATAACCACCCTCAGCAGCTTCAATCTTTTTATAAGCTAAACAAAAATCAGCCATAATATATAATTATTTATCGACATAAACAAAATAATAATCTTGTAATCTATAACGAAGTTTACCAGCTTTAGCGTTATTTTTGCAACAACGACTAATAGCTTGTTTCTTTATATTATTAACAACAGCAGCTTCATAAACACTTTTATAAACAACTTTATCGTTTTCGTCATAGATACTTATCTTTGCCACTCTAACAGCAGGAACATTAAGTATTGTCGGCATTTGTCACAAAGTATTTATTAGGATAAACAATCTTATTATAAATATCTATAACTTCACGTTCAAGATAATCATCACTTAAATCATCAGTAGAGTAAGTATAAATATTAACCCAATATTTAAAACCAAGAAAAGAAGCACGAACTTGAAGTCTAACAACTTTATAATGATAATTGCCATCTTCAAGATAATCAATATACTCTTCTACAACTATTCTTATATGTCCATTATTACGTAATTCAATCATAGTATTTTAATCATTAAGAACACGATTAATCCAACCTCTAAGATATTTAATATTATTACCTTTAGCAGCAATATTGTTATAATATCTAATACGTTCAAGTTTATATTTGGCAACAAATAATTCAGCGTTTATAGTAGTATCAGCTTTATAAGAATTTAGACTATCTTGTGTACGAAGAAGTAATTCTTTTGTAGCAGCCAATTCAGAAACACAAGCAGTATCCGACCCCCCGTAAGGGATATAAATACGTTCAGCTTCAACATTATTATCACAAACAACAAAACCAAAAATGCTACCAACAATAAGACCAGCTATAACTCCATATATTATATTTTTCATAATCCTAAAGTAAAATTACGTTTAACATCTTGAGCTTTAAGTTTTAATTTTCTATCAGCAAGAATAGCATCTATTTCTTGTTCTCTATAAGGAAGATTATAAAAAGTAATCTTTTCAACCGGATTTTCTTTAATATGATAAAGCCCATCTTCAAAACGTTTCGGCATACCATATTCATTAAGTTCAAAATCACAATCAATATGAGCAAGCCAACAACCTTTAATAACAAGACCAGTAATTAAATTAACAGCTTTACCATACATAGAAAGTTGAAGATTATAAATGCTTCCATTACAATGAGGAAGATGCTGAACAGGAGGAAGAAGAAATTCTTTCTTTTCAACCCAATCGCTTGTAAGTTGAGCAGGATGTTGCTTTTTATCTTTACGATAATAACCAGCAGTGAAACGAAGTCCAGAACGATTTGTCTTCCAATCACCAATAACAGCCTTATTCTCCCACTCATTAACAAGAAGAACGTCAATAGTTCCACTAATAAGATAATCTATTAAGAACATTCCAATTTCGGCATAAATCTTATAACCGTGATTAGTATATTTTTCAAAAACTTCATATAGATTATCATATTTATTATCAGTAGCTTCTTTGAATTGTTTAATATCAAGAAGTTTATAATTAGCATTAATTGTATTCAAATCAGCAACAGTAATCATTTCGCCGCCATCTTCATCAGTATTAAGATATTGAATAGCTTGCTTAAATTTACTACTACCTTTAATACCATCTTCAAGACCGTTATGAACATTAGTACCACGTTCGCAAGCTTCTTTAGTAATAGTATTCCATTGTTCTTCTAATTCTTTTTCAGTAATACCAAGTTGAACAGCTTTCTTATGTAACCAATATTTCTTATCAAATTTAGGAGCTAAATCATGCAAAAGAGTAGTAGTAGAAATATATTCGTTACCAAGGGTATCATGATATTTATGAGCAGCTTCTTCAAATATAAGACGAACTTGACTATATCTATTTTCTATATTCATAATATAATTTTAAAAATCTTCTTCAATCATACTACTTATAACTTTTATACCACCACGAGCAGTTCGAGTTTCTTCTTCATAAGCAGCTTCTTCTTCTGCCTTTTTTAAAGAAGCAATAAGAGCAGGTAAATCAGTAATACGTTTATTAATCTTATCCATATAATCAATAAAAACTCCAGCATCTTCGGCAGATAAACCAGATTGAAGTTTATCGTTTAATTGCTCATTAATAATATTAGTAGAAATAGTAATATTATGAATAGCTTTTTGAAGAGCTTCAACAGCTTGACCGGCAATACCAGTTTGATTATCGTGATAACGTTTAATTAATTTCTCAACAAGTAAATCAGGAGTATAAGTAGTAGGTAAATCAAAATTTTCACGAGCCTTTTGAAGAGCTTCACTACGGCTAAGACCGGCACTAAGACAAGGGCCTTTAGGGTCGCCTAAATAATATATAACTCCAACTTCTTTAATATACATTTCCTTATTCTTACTTTTATCGCGAAGATAAAGAAGCTTAACATCTTTATCAAGTAATTGAGTAAGATTAGGCGCTTCCGGCATCCCAGTTTTATTTATAGTCAAAAGACTATCAATTCTACGACCACGCATCTATATAAGCATTATTAAGTTCTTCGTCAAACTCAACAACTTTAAGTTGTTTATGAAATTGCAAATAACAATTAGCATAAGCAATTCCATACTTACGAGAAAGCTTGACCCAAAGTTTATAATTGCGATTTCTATCAGCTTTCTTTAGACGACGTTCAACTTCAATAGCATTAACTTCGGCTTTCTTCTGAATAATAAGTTCGTCTCTAAACTTCTTATATTCTTCAATAGGAAGAGCATTACGAGCTTCTTTAAGTTCTTGATAACTTTCAACAACTTTCTTACGAAGAAGATTTCTTTGTGCAGTTCCAATATAAGGAATATCAACAGCAAGTTCTTTAACAAATTGTTTGCTGGCTTCTTCTTCGAGACTACGAATTATTGATTGAGTTAATAGTCTTTCAGTATCATTAGCAAAATCAATATCATCAAGAACATTATCCAAATCCTTATAAACTAAAACATAATCAGCACCAAAATCAATACCTTTAAGAACATTGTCTAATTTTTCTTCTTTTGAATCCATTTATTATATTTTAAACAAAAACAAAAATACCGCTAATAGAATTACGATGAACACTATCAGCGGTATAACGGACTTATGTAATTGCAAAAAAGATATTATTAATTCAAATCACTTTTATGATGTTCTTTCATAGTACAATAAATATTCTCTTTAGGAGAATAAGAACCTTTAATAGCACAATTAGGAACAATCTTAAACTCTACAAATATAACATCAGGAGCAGTAGTTTTAGCTTCGGCAGTACCTAAAGATTTGCCATCATTAAAAAATCTACCACTAATAACATCATTATAAAGTTCTTTATCTTGAATAACATAATTTGCAACATTAGCTAAACTAATAGCATTTTGTTTCAAAGATAAATGAGTTCCCATTTCAAGTTCAGTAGGATTACAAATAACAATATCACCTTGTTTAAAAGAAAGATTGTTTTCTGTATCGTTTAATTTAGCAATAAGAGGAATAACATTAGCTTGTTTAGAACCAGCATTATTTTTAAAATCAGAAATAACATTAAACAATCTATCGACATAACAAATAGCAACAATAGAATAATTAGGAGCAAGTTTAATATCTTTTAAAAGATTATCAAAATAATCATTATCAACTTCACTAATATCAGTAGGAAGTTTTACAGAATAAGTTTTTAATTTGCTGTTAAGTACCAACATGATTACTATTATTTAGTTAAACAATCAATTCCAGCACCGCCTAATTTCATTTTACTTTTATGATTAGTAGGCTTTTTGTCTTTACGAGAACCAGACTTAAATTCAGTCTTATAATCATCTCGCTTATAAGCTCTAATTTTATCAGTTATATTATTCATATCATTTTTGTTTCTGCAAGTATAAACATAATCAGCAATACGACCATATTTATTAAACATATTTTAACAATTAGTTTTAATCCACTTCTAAGGCTGATACAGCAACTTTGATTTAAAACAATATAAACTATCAATTCGATAAAGAAAATGGCGTACAGCTAACGTCTGAAAGCGAGAGAGCTATTCAACGAGCGTTTATCGAAAGCAGCAAAATACAGCCGAATATCGGAAAAGAAGAATTTCTGCATTAGCAAGATTAGTAGCATCAGTAAAATCAGCAAATCGAGCAGATTTAGCAGTCTTAGATGTATCAGCTTATTGCCGACCCCCCGTAGAGGGTTGAACAAGTGCTAACTTTCTCTGCCAGCATTAGCAGCAATAATAGAATCAGCTTTAGTAGTAGATATAACATCAGCTATATTATTTGCAGCAGTAGTATTATAAAGAGCAACAGAAAGAGCAAGACTAAATCTGTGTAGTTCCTTTACGGGGAGGATTATCAAGAGAAACGGCAGAATCGTCTGAATCGGCATGAGCAGCAAGAACGGCACGAGTGTCTTGAACAGCAAGAACAGCAGCAACGATATAAAACAGCAATAGTATCTGAAATAGTATAATCTGTCTCTTATACACATCTGACGCTGCCGACGAAGCTA
>ENA-OZFE01000207-OZFE01000207.1-human-gut-metagenome-genome-assembly--contig:-NODE-207-length-27120-cov-8.642343_pt1 | contig 27120 bp, 20 predicted proteins | sample MGYA00245077_ERZ653627 | MGnify/ENA primary metagenome ERZ653627 (study PRJEB26926, sample SAMN06165121) | human gut metagenome | biome: ENVO:00009003; feature: ENVO:2100002; material: ENVO:00002003...
CGTCCTCGCGGGCTTCCGACGCATTTATCATTTCAAGCAGCGTCGTGAAGTTCTTTTCTTCCTCCGGGGCTTCATACCAGATATAGCCGATAAGGGCGCAGTAAAAAAGCCGTTCCGATTTTACCCAGAAATCCTCCCCGGATTTTTCCCCGTCCCCTTTGGTGTTGGCGATAATGGTATTTACCAGTTTCAAAATATCTTTTTCGCTGCGGATATAGGAAAAGGGGTTGTAGTGCATGGATTTTTTGAAGTTAATCGTATTCAGCACCTTTATCTTATAACCGCTGCGCTGCAAGAGCTTCCCGCACTCCAAAAGTACGGTGCCTTTCGGGTCGGTAACGATATAGCTTACAGGAATACACTTCGTCCCTTTTTTGGCGTTGTCGCCTGCGGAACATTGCATAAGGTTCGGTTTTACAAAGAACCTTGTCTTTCCGCTGCCGCTTCCCCCGATTACAAGGACGTTCTTGTTCCTTGCATATTTCGGCTGCTTCGGTCGGCTGTTCATGGTAAGCCGTTCCGTCTGCGTCAGAATGATGTTGTTCTGAAATACCGGGTCGGTAAACGGCTTGATGTCCTCGGCTGTCCCCCAACGTGCGGAGCCGTATTCCATGCCTTTTCGGTACTTCTTCGCGTTCTTGCCCTTGAAGTAGACAATCAGACGGATAAGCACCGCGCCGCAAATGCCGATTAACAGGTCTGTAAGGTAAAAGCTCGGCGCGGCGTTCTGAAATGCGGCGGCAAAACCTGTCCCAAGGGAAAGCAGCCTGTCGGAGAGGTCAGCCCCCGGCGATAAGCGGAACGCCTGTCCGACCTTATCAAAGAGCCAGACAAAGAGCAGGTACGGGAGATTGGGAAGTATCAGCTTTTTCCAGTTTACTTTGTTCAACGGTCAATCCCCCTTTCCTTTTTCTTGATTTGCTCCCTGCCCGCTTGAAGCTGTTTCGCTTTCTCACGAAAGGCGGCTAACGCTTTGCGGACAGAGGGCTTTTGCTCCCGGCTTAACTTCTTTGCGGAAAACTCCTTGAACGCTGCGGTCATAGCGTCCGCGTCCCGCCCTTTGAAAAACACAAGGTAACGGGGCGGGCTTTCCGTCGCGTCCTTTTTCAGCGCAAAATCAATCCCGTATTTCTTCGCCGTACCCTCAAAGGCTTTGATATTGTCCTTTGTTATCTCAATGTTGGACAGCCCCGCGTTCTGCTTTGCAAGCTGCTTTAGGGTCTGCCTGCCATGCGGGATTTGCCGCCTGTCTATCTGCTTCTTTGCCTGTGCAAGAAAAAACTTCATGGATTTTTGCAGCACTTCCGCAGACAGCTTCCCGGTCTTGATAGACAGGGCAATTACTTTTTCGTTGACTTCCTCCTGCATTTATCGTCCTCCTTTCGTGAAAGTCTTTCCGGGCAGAAAGAAAGGGCAGCCGTTCCCCGGTCGCCCTGTCCCTGCGGCCTGTTAAATCCGCACCCTAAGCCCGTTCAAATCGGCGGCGCGTATTCCCGCAAGATACCAGTTGTCCCCGTACTCCATGCGGGTAGGTTTCCATTTGCCGCTTACGAATACTTCCATGCAGTCGCCGCAGTCAAGCCCGCCGTAATACTCGGCAAGGTCAAAGCGAATATCGTAACGGTCGGCGGTTTCATCAAAAATCAAAGCTCCCTGTTTCATAAAAAATCGTCCTCCTTTTGTTTTTACAGGCTTTCGTCCTCGTTGCAGGAATAATAATCAAGGTCGCCGTACTTCGGTTGCCGCGGGGCAAGCGCGCCGCTTGCCATGTCGTGGGCGACAAGGGCGGTGTAATAGCTGTCAATGGTGTTCGGTGCATTGAACAGCACCGCTTTTAGGTACTGCTTGATGTTGCGGATTTTCGTGGTATTCTCTTTCATACAGTCAAACACAAACTCAATGTGGCTGCTGTCCAGCTTCATAAACTTTGCCTTGACAAGCTCTGCGGGGTAATCGTCCCCGGCGATACGGATTGTCTTTCTCCTTGTGCATACCGTTTCAAGCATGATAGAAACAATCTCGTCCAAACGGTCTTTTTCCACCCGGTCATAGGTTACAAGGTGGTCGTACTCGATATTGTCCTTGATGATTTCCTCATAGATTTTGTATGCGTCATTCGCTTCCTTTCGCTTCCGTTCCGGCGGCTCTGCCGCTTCGTCCTCCAAAGGAGAGGGGTTAGGGGAAAGGATAGGAATGGAATGAGTATTTGATAAATCCGTATTTGATTTTTCTTTTTTTGGTAAGTCAGTCTTTTGTATATCTTTATTTAATTGCATTGGATTTTCCGACGTCGGGTTATCCGTTGTCGGATTTTCCAATATCGGATTATCCGCTGTTGGATTTTCCAATATCGGGTTTTCCAATCCCGGCGGCTGTGGCTGTTCGTAAATGGTGTACTCAATGGCGGTCATTTTACCTTTCTCGTCGCGCCCCTGCCGCCTTGTGATATATCCGGCTTTTTCCAGTTCCCATACGGCGGTACGGATTGCGTCGATACTTTCCCGGTTGATACGGGAAAGCCCTGCAAGGGTGTAGTCCCAATCTTCGGGAAGTGAGAGCATTTGTGAAAGCAGCCCCTTTGCCTTTAAGGTCAAGTCCTTATTGCGTAAGTGGTGGTTGCTCATTACGGTATAACCTTTGTTCCGTTCTACTCTGAAAACTGCCATAGCGTTTCAGCTCCTTTGCTGTGGATTTGTTACGCAGTAGAACGCCGATTTTGAGGGAAAAGGTATCTTTCCTTGCCCTCGTCTTTTTTGCGTTCTGAAAGCCGCATAAATCAAGGCTTTTTCTGCCCCTACTGCGTAACATGAGGGCATAAAAATAGCGGCGTTCCTGTTCTCCCGGTATGGGAGTGAGAAACGCCGCCTTTGCGGTTTCTATATTCTGTTTTCGGTTTTGATGTGCATATCCGCTGTTCATCAGCAGCGGGGGTGTTGGTATCAAAGGATTGCAGCAGCATATCAAAGCTCTGCCCGTTTGTAGTAAATCAGTAGTAAATTCAGCCTGCAATCCTCTGAAAATGCCCGTAAATCAAGGGTTAGGCGGGATAATCAACTAATTTTAATAACACTTGTATCGCGGGGCGGCTGCACTTTAAAGGACAGACCGCACAGCACTCAAAAATGTATAGAGAAGAAAAGGAGAATTAAATGGAACTGCTTAGAGTAGAACACTTATCAAAAATATACGGAGCCGGAGAAAATCAGGTCAAGGCTCTGGACGATGTGTCATTGAGCGTGGAAAAGGGAGAGTTTGTGGCAATTGTCGGGGCGAGCGGCTCCGGAAAATCCACACTGCTTCATCTGCTTGGAGGTGTTGACAGACCAACAAGCGGAAAGGTGTATATAAACGGCACTGATATTTTTGCAATGAATAATGATGAGCTTGCCATATTCAGAAGAAGACAGGTAGGCATCATTTATCAGTTTTATAATCTGATACCTATATTAAATGTGGAGGAAAACATGGCAATCCCGATGGAGCTTGATGGAAGAAAGGTGGAAAAGGCACAGATGGATGACATGCTTTTGCGCCTTGGACTTACAGAGAGACGCACTCATCTGCCAAATGAGCTATCAGGAGGACAGCAGCAGCGCACATCTATAGGAAGAGCCCTGATTACGAGACCATCTATAGTGCTAGCGGATGAGCCGACCGGAAACCTGGATACCAAAGCCAGCAACGAGATTATGCATCTCTTAAAGACCTCAAACCGTGAGCTCAACCAGACAATCATTATGATTACACACAATATGGAGCTTGCAAAGGCGGCTGACCGCACAATAATGATAGAGGATGGTAAAATCAGATGAATTTGATGAAGACACTCACATTAAAAAACTTAAAGCTCAACAGGAAAAGAACTATTGTCACGATAGTCGGAATAATTCTTGCAACAGCGCTTTTGTCGGCGCTTGTCACACTTGTGTCAAGCTTTCAGTACAGTATGATTGAATACCAGAAGCAAAAGGGTGGCGACTTTCATGTGAAATTTTCGAATGTGAAAATGTCTGAGCTTTCGGAGTTTAAAAACAACAGAAATATTGAAAGCACATTTGAGACAATGGGAATGGGCTTTGCAAAGCTAGACGGCTGCAAGAATGAGGATAAGCCATATGCATATGTCATGGCAACAGATGAGGCCGGCTTTGAGAGAGGCTGCTTTAAACTGATAGAGGGGCGCATGGCAAAAAATGAGGATGAGATAGTCATTCCAAGACACTTAAAGACAAACGGACGAATCGACATAAAGGTGGGGGATGAGATAACACTTGATGTCGGAAAGCGATATGATTCAAACACCGAAAGTGTCATATCGGAAAACTGCGCATATGAGCATGAGGCAGAGACACTTACCGATACTGTGACAAAGCACTACAAGGTGGTAGGCATCATGGAAAGACCGGGCTATGGAATGGAGGACTATAGTGCCGCCGGATATACATTTGTCACATACTCTGATGAACTGGCAGCAATTGATAACGGCACAAAGAGCGAGGCAAGCGAGGCTGACACTACACTCACAGTGTACAGCAGATACACTCAAAAGGCATTAAGAAACAAGGATGCTGTGACAGCAGATATAATTGGCGTGGATGAAAAGCTGTTTGCGAAAGCGAATAATTCATCTGTTGAAATGACTGCTGAGGAGAGTGACAGGTTTCTTAAAGAGATGGAAAATGCAAAATATGATATATATATGAATGGATACCTTATAAGCTATGAGTGCGTTTTCCCGATTGACGGTTCATTTAAAGCACTGTTTACAGTGGCCGCTGTTGTGGCTTTGATAATCATACTGACATCAGTGTACTGTATCAAAAACAGCTTCAACATATCAATCACTGAAAAAATCAGGCAGTATGGCATGCTTGCAAGCGTGGGTGCGACGAGGCGCCAGATAAAAAGCAGCGTTAAGACAGAGGCAGCAATGCTTGGAGTGGTTGGTATTCCTGTAGGTACCATGAGTGGTATTTTGGCATCGCTTATACTTGTCAAGGTGGTAAATGCGCTGTCAGCAGGCTGGCTTAACGTTGCTTTGAGCTTTCACACATCACTGCCTGCACTTATTCTTGCTGTGATAATGAGTATAGCAACCATTTATTTCTCAGCAACAGGCAGTGCAAGAAAGGCTGCAAAGGTCACACCACTTGAAGCAATAAGAAACACAAAGGAGATTAAAATAAAGTCATCAAAGCTTAAGACACCGGCGATTATAGGCAGAATCTGGGGTATTGGAGGCGTTATCTCATATAAGAATATAAAGAGAAACAATAAAAAGTACAGAACCACAGTGACATCCATTGTCATCTGCTCAGTAACCTTTATTGTGATATCGTACTTTATGTCTATGGCCTTTAGCGTTGTTGGGATGTCATATGCATCAGCAGATTACAATATTGGAATAAATATGTCATGTAAAAAAGACATTGATATTGAAAAGTTCTCTAAGCTTTTGAGTGGCATTGAAGGAGCTGAGGATTATCTGGTTGGAGCAGGCTATGATTTCGATGTCAGTAAGCCGGAGTATACAAAGGAATATGGAGAGTATTGCAGGCAGCTTTATGATGACAGTGAGGATGTCTCGCAAATGTTTTTAATCACGGTTTTGGATGATAAATCGTATGATAAGTATGCGTCTGACGCAGGCATAAAAAATGCAGCTGCAGGAGCAATTCTTGTGAATAAATGCACATTTGATGTGTATAATGAGAATAGCTCAAAATACGTCAAAAAAGAGATGGAGCTGTACAAATATAAAGCAGGAGATACAATCGAGTGTGGCTACAATGTGTATGATGATGCTTCTTCTGATGATAATGCAGCAGAAGGCGATACTGAAAGCGGCACAGAGGATAACAGCGGATACGTTGACGAGGAAACAATAAATAACGGAGTCAGAAAGACTGTGGATGTAACTATTGCAGGTGTCACAGACAAGGTACCAATAGGTTATAAGGGCTACAGCAACACGCTATTGTTTATGAACCAAAAAGGCTTTGAAAGCCTATGGGGTGACGGTAAGAACGGTAATGAGATTAAACCGGGATATGCGTCATATTCGGCATATGTGGTTGCAGAAAATGCAGATGAATATCAGGATACATTCGAAAAGGAGACGGAAGGAAATCCTGAGTATTCGCAGATTAGTTTTTATGTCAGCAATATGGATAAGCAGATGCGCGATGAAAAGTCACTCTTTACACTGCTTGGAGTATTTGCATACGGACTTATTGTAGTCATTGCCTTAATAGGAATCACAAATATCATCAATACCTTAAGCACCGGAATGGAGCTTAGAAGCCGCGAGTTTGCAACACTAAGAAGCATTGGAATGACAGATAAGCAGTTTGCTGGAATGGTCAGGCTCGAGAGTGTGTTTATATCTGTGAAGGCACTTGTAATAGGAGTACCGCTTGGTATTTTAATAAGCTATCTCTTATGTGTTATGATGAACAGGATGGATGATGTAATCATTTATGAGCCGCCGTATAAAGCAATTATATTGTGTATAGTGGTTGTAATAATGCTGATTTATGCTATCATGAAGCTATCGATGACGAAGCTTAGACACAATAACATTATTGAGACGATCAAAAATGAAAATCTGTAGAAAATGCGGGAGCTGATATGAAAAAAATACTTCTCATAGAGGACAATAAAGGAATAACAGAGGGACTGTGTGATACCTTTACAGAACCTGAATATGAGCTTTTGACAGCAGGTAATTTAAAGGAGGCTGGGGCACTTTTGAGTGAGCACCCCGGCCTTGTGCTGCTTGATGTGTCGCTTCCGGATGGGAACGGCTTTGATTTTTACAGCGAAAGGCTGGAAAAAGAAAAAACACCGGTGATTTTTCTTACCGCAAGGGATGAGGAAAATGATATAGTAAAGGGACTTGAGATTGGAGCGGAGGATTACATCACAAAGCCTTTTTCCGTAAGGGAGCTTGTGGCGAGGGTAAACCGCGTATTTTTACGAAGGAAAAATGATGACAGTGCATCTGTCATACACGCAGGAAACATAAGCTATGATTTGGACAAAAAGGAAGCGAGAAGGGATGGACAGTTGATTGCTCTTTCAAATCTTGAAAACCGAATACTTGATCTGCTTTTTACCAATCACGACAAGGCTGTGTCCAGAAATGCCGTGCTTGACTGCATCTGGGAGGCGACAGGCAACGATGTCTATGACCATACAGTGACTGTCTATATGAAGCGCATCAGGGCAAAGCTTGGTGAGGATGTGATAAAGACTGTGAAGGGAATCGGGTATCGTGTTGATTCAGATGAAGCTCTTTAAACAGTATCGGCCGACAGAGACAGTTCCCGGGGGGAAGCATGAGAAAGAAGAAATATAATTTAGAGAACAGAAAACATTTTGTGTATTTTGCGATAATTTATACATGTATATGTGTGACGGTTATGGCTTTTACCGTTTTTTTCCAGTACAGGGAATATACGAAAAACTATAACGCCACAGTGGCTAAGCTATGTGCACTAATTCATGAAAAATATCCCGATGTATCAGATGGCAGTATAGCCGCGATTCTAAATGACAGCAGCTTAGGCAGCGATTATACAAATTTAAAAAGCGCAGAGCCGCTCTTTAAAAAATACGGCATTGATATGGAAAAGGATTCTGCGGTTTTGTCAAATGAAAAAGCGCTTAAAGGAGCGCTTTGGCTTGACATATTTCTTGTTGTGCTTTTTGCTGGGGGCTTTTGCCTTTACATTGTGCTTATAAGATTTAGCTTTAAAAGACAGGTCAGACAGGCTGCGGATTATCTACGCCGCATAAATCAGGGAGACTACAGACTTGTTATGGCAGATAGCACAGAGGGAGAGATTTCTATACTAAAGGGAGAGCTTTACAAGACAGCAATCTATTTGAGGGAGTCTGCGGAAAATGCAAAGGCAGACAAGCTTTTGCTAAAGGATGCGCTTTCTGACATATCGCATCAGCTTAAGACACCGCTCACATCACTTTCGATAAATCTGGAAAATCTGGAAGGAAATCCTGATATGGCATCTGAAAACAGAAACAGGATAATGCGCAGGGCAAAGCGCGATGTGGACAATATATCGCATATGGTGCAGGCTATCTTAAAGCTTTCAAGGCTTGAAGCGGATGTTGTGGAGTTTGATGAGAAGGATACGCTGCTGTCTGAAATTGTGTCTGAGGCAGCTGACAATGTTATGGCACTTTGCGATTTGAGAGACATAAGGCTGTCAATAGATGAAGGCTCTGATAAGGATGCCTGTATACATGCTGATGCATACTGGCAGTGTGAGGCTATCACAAACATAGTAAAAAATGCTGTGGAGCACGCAGAGAGTGAGGTAAGGATAGGCTTTTACAGGTATGAGATGTATGCCGAGATAACAGTGCAAAACGATGGAGAGACCATAAGTGATGAGGACAAAAAGCATATCTTCACGCGTTTTTACAGCGGCAGCGGGCAGCCGGCTGACAGTATCGGAATAGGACTTTCGCTGGCGGAAGCGATTGTGCGTCATGACAATGGATATATCCTGGTGGAGGATTGTAAAAAAGATATATTAAAAGATACATTAAATGAAAAAAATGAATGCAGTGGCACACGCTTTGTGGTAAGATATCTGTGATAAGTTGAGAAAAATTATCAATAAATACACTAGGAAGCGATAAAATGACACTAAAAGAACTTGGCATAGGACAGAGTGCCAGAATACTTACAGTAGGCGGTGAGGGCGCACTGCGCCAGCATTTCCTGGATATGGGAGTAATCCCAAAAGCCGAAGTAACAGTTATCAAATTTGCACCGATGGGAGACCCGATGGAGCTTCAGGTGCACGGCTATGAGCTCACATTGAGGCTTGATGATGCGGCACAGATTGAGGTAGAATTAATTGACAGCCGTTCAAGAAAGCATGAGGGCCCTAAAAAGATAAGCAACACAGCCCATCCCGGACTTGGTGAGGAGGGCAAATACCATGTGAAGGGCAGTGGCAATCCCCTTCCGGATGGTGAGAAGCTCACATACGCACTTGTGGGAAACCAAAACTGCGGCAAGACAACACTTTTCAACCAGCTTACAGGCTCAAACCAGCATGTGGGCAATTTCCCGGGAGTGACGGTGGACAGAAAGGATGGCTCTATTAAAGAACATCCGGATACATCAATCACAGATTTACCGGGCATTTACTCAATGAGCCCATATACTAGTGAGGAGATTGTGTCGAGAAACTTTGTGCTCGATAACAAGCCAAAGGCCATAATAAATATCGTAGATGCGACAAATATCGAGAGAAACCTGTATCTGACCATGCAGCTTCTTGAGATGGATATACCGATGGTTATCGCTCTAAATATGATGGATGAGGTGACGGCAAACTCAGGCTCAATCGATGTAAATAAAATCGAGGGACTGTTAGGAGTGCCTGTTGTACCGATTTCTGCCGCAAAGAATCAGGGTGTTGATGAGCTGGTGCGCCATGCAATACACATTGCAAAGTATCAGGAGCACCCGGGCAGACAGGATTTCTGTGATGAGAATGATTTTGGCGGTGCCGTGCACAGATGTATACACGCGGTCAGTCACCTGATTGAGGATCATGCAAAGCTCGCCGGAGTCCCGATTCGCTTTGCTGCTACCAAAATTATCGAGGGAGATGCACTTATATTAGAGCAGCTTCATCTTGATGAGAATGAGAAAGAGGCAATAGAGCATCTGATTGTCCAGATGGAGAAGGAGCGAGGCCTTGACAGAAGCGCTGCAATTGCGGATATGCGCTTTACATTTATTGAGAAAATATGTGAGAGCACCGTGGTAAAACCGAAGGAGAGCAGGGAGCGTATCAGGAGTGAACGCATCGACCGTGTTCTTACAGGCAAATACACGGCAATACCGTGCTTTATAGTGATAATGCTTGCTGTATTTTATCTCACCTTCAACGTAATCGGAGCAGGACTTCAGTGGCTTTTGGAGCAGGGCATAGGAGCACTGACCGCACTGACGGATAAGGCACTCACAGCGGCAGGTGTGAATGAGGTGCTGCACGGACTGGTAATAGACGGCATCTTTCAGGGTGTCGGAAGCGTATTAAGCTTTTTGCCGATTATCGTGACACTGTTCTTTTTCTTATCACTCATGGAGGACAGCGGATACATAGCGAGGGTTGCATTCTTCATGGACAAGCTCCTTCGTAAGATAGGACTTTCCGGACGAAGCATAGTACCAATGCTCATAGGCTTTGGCTGTACGGTGCCAGCTGTCATGGCGACACGTACACTGCCAAGTGAGAGAGATCGTAGAATGACTATACTCCTCACACCGTTTATGAGCTGTTCGGCAAAATTGCCAATTTATGCATTCTTTGTTAGTGCATTTTTCCCGAAGCATGGCGGACTTGTCATGGGAGGACTGTACTTCCTTGGAATAATTGTAGGAATACTTTTCGCATTTATCTACAGAAAGACTTTGTTCAGGGGTGACGCAGTGCCATTTGTCATGGAGCTGCCAAACTACAGGATGCCGGGCGCCAAGAATGTGTGCCAGCTGCTCTGGGAGAAGGCAAAGGACTTTTTGCAGAAGGCATTTACAGTAATACTTATTGCCACAATGCTTATATGGTTCTTACAGAGCTTTGACATACACTTTAACATGGTAACAGACTCAAAGGACAGCATGCTTGCCGCTATTTCAAGTGTTATCGTGCCAATCTTTAAGCCTCTGGGACTCGGAGACTGGCGTATATGCACATCACTTATCAGCGGACTCATGGCAAAGGAGAGTGTGGTATCAACACTTGAGATACTGTTTGGCGGAACGGTTACGACAGCACTCACAACACTTTCAGCCGCATCTCTTCTGGTGTTCTCGCTGCTCTACAGTCCTTGCGTGGCTGCTATAGCATCCATAAAGAGAGAGCTTGGTGCAAAGTGGGCAGTCAGTGTGGTGCTTTTGCAGTGTGCGATTGCATGGGTGGCAGCATTTATTGTCAGGGTAATTGGACTGCTTGTGATGTAATTAAAAACAGACTATTCAGAACCACTGAGAACCAAAAAGATGATGTGTTATGCTTGCATGTAAGCAACAGGTTTTCTTATTCTCAAGGTGGTTCTGAATAGTTGCAAAAAATATAAAAGGAGATATGTGATGGAGATTAAACTGGAAAATGAATCACTTGAGCTCACGATAAACAGCTTCGGAGCAGAGCTTAAAAGCATCACCGGTAAGGAAACAGGTACACAGTATCTGTGGGATGCCGATGAGAAATACTGGAAGAGAAGCGCACCGGTGCTTTTCCCGTTTGTCGGCAGCTTAAAGGACAAGAAGTTTACCGTTGATGGGACAGATTATCCGATGGGACAGCACGGCTTTGCAAGGGATATGGAGTTTGAGCTTGTGTCACAGACAAAGGATGAGGCATGGTTTTTACTTAAATCAAATGATGAGACTCTTGCAAAATATCCGTTTGAGTTTGTGCTCGAAATCGGCTATAAGCTCTCAGGCAGTGAGATAAAAGTGACCTGGAGGGTGACTAATCCTGCGAAAAAGGATTTACTTTTCTCAATAGGTGGTCATCCGGCATTTATGTGTCCGGTCGCAGAGCAGGGAAAGCAGTCAGACTATTATCTGAAGCTTGACACAGACAAAGCAATCACCTACGGACTTATCTGTGACGGAGGCCTTTTAGACAAGGATGACAATCTGCTTAAGGTGGATGCGGATGGATACTGTCAGATAGATGAGCATATGTTTGATAAGGATGCGCTCATAATAGAAAACAGACAGGCTTCAAAGGTGAGCCTGTGTACACCGGATAAGAAGCCATACCTTACGGTGTCCTTTGATGCGCCTTTATTTGGTCTGTGGTCACCGGCAGGAATGGGAGCACCGTTTATCTGTATTGAGCCGTGGTACGGCCGATGCGACAGAGCAGGCTTTGCCGGAGAATTAAAGGACAGGGAGTATGGTAATTCACTGGCACAGGGTGAGAAATTTGAGAAGTCATATACGATTTCAATTGAGCTGTAGATTTTCTTGTTCTCAATGTGACTTAAATACTTATTAAAATAATAATATAAGACATAATTAGAATCATGGGGCTGCGGTATATTGCAGTCCCATGATTTTTAGATAGTAAGGATTTTTCACGAACTTGAAATAATGTAATGTAGGATAGCATAACGCTATATGTGTCTTGATGCACCTGCTTTCTTCAAGTTTGCCTGAAGCAGCCATTTCTGATCAATTTTCTTAAGATCTTCACCGAATCTGACATGTAGCCGAACTGAGCCTTCGAGCTGCTCGATATGTTCAATGGTGCCCTTGCCGAACTTTGGATGATTGACATCGTCATTGATATTAAATTTTACAGTACTGTTTTTCTTTTTGCGGTATTCCTGCTCGCGTGAATATGTGTCGCGGATAGGAATACTCTTGTCAGTAATTTTCTTTTTGAGAACCTTATCATAATCGTGCTTAATAAGTCCTTCACCTGCTTTGTAGTAAGGAGTGGGAGCTGCTCCGATAAGTGAGCAGCAGTATTTCCACGCACTTCCGTGGATGCCGGGCTGCCAGTTGTATTTGTCCGGGATGTCCATATTGTACTGCATATAGTGGGCATATTCGTGCTTATATAAATCCATCCTGTCATCCTTTGACAAGGGCTTTGCCACACAGTAGCCGATGAAAAGCAGCGAAAAATGAAATTCTTCTTCATCCTGCCCAAAGCCCGGAGTGTATGCACCGAGCCTGTCAGTATCAAAGCCAAAGGTGATAGGAACCCTTGCACCGTTAAGCCCAAGCTGTCTGTCGAGCTTCTGGTAGAGAAAGCGGATTTCCGCGAGATGTATTTTGGTTTCGTTTTCGAGTAGTTGTCGTAAATTGTTGTCTATGTTCATAAGTATATTTCTCTAAAAAATCAGTTTGTTTTCAATACAGTAATGATATATTCCGTCATCCTCAACCGATTTGCATACAAAATCAGCCTTAGCCTTGACTTCGTCCTTTGCATTGCCCATGGCAATACCCATGCCTACGGCCTCAAGCATTTCAATATCGTTATGTCCGTCACCGAAAGCAATTGCTTCATCCTTTGAGAAGCCATAATGCCTAAGCACTGCAGCAACAGCATTGCCTTTGCCACTGTTAAGCGGAATAATATCAACGGCCTTATCCCACCATGCAGTTATCTGTGAGTGGGGCGCGCCGGATAGAATCTGTGAGTGCTCATCTTTTTGGCAGGAGCACATAATCTGATAGATATCAGTTTTGCTTATGTCGTCAAAATTGTCAGCAATTTTAAGCTTTTCACTGCCGAAGGCAAAGTACTGCTCTAAATCAGGGTCGGTACCGTTTGTGACAATAATATGCTCGTTGCTGATTGCAATGGCGCGGTTCATTTGCTTTAGATTGGAAATTATCTGATATTTGTCGTACTCATTAATAGGATTTTTGAAGATGATATCATTGCCTTTGGTGACGAATGAGCCGTTAAAGGTGAGCAGGACATCAAAATCAATTCCATCAAAATGAGGCACACCTGTGTAGCCTCTTCCGGTAGCCATACAAAGGATGATGCCATTTTGGTGGAGCTGCCTAAGTGCAGCAGCAGTGTTTGCTGATAATTCTTTATGTCCCAGCCGAAGCAGGGTGCCATCCACATCAAAGAATGCTATTTTAATCATAATTCACCTGCCTGTTTTACTGAATTTCAATAATATTTCATTTACTTTAATCATAACATAATAAGCGCAAGATTAAAAACATTTATTTAAATTTCTGCCACAACGTAAGGTACGTAAGCCGGGGACTGAGGGGACACATGCACTTTAGCAGCTTTTACAATAGCAAATTCAGGATCATCCTTTTTAGGACGCCCCTTGCCACGTGGATTATCTTTTTTGACTTGCTTATATTCACTGTAAGCATCATGCCAGATATCTTTTCTGACTTCATCGAGAGCTGCCATAGCCAACTCGACCACATGAAAGGAATCAACGCAGCGTGCGCAGTTAGGAGTGTATTCATTTACACAATCTGTGATCCATCTGGCACCATCGCCAGTAACAACCTTGATACTGGATAGTTGCTCCGGAGTCAGCTGTTTATAAAACTTTTCAAGGACAGATTTACCATGATCTTCTGATGCCCATACAACTGTGTTGGTATCGTGATTAACGATTACTGTGATGTACTTGTGACCCTTTTTATAAATGGTTTCATCAATGCCGATATTAACCAGGCCATCAAGTATTCTTGAACGCTCTGGTTCTAAATCATGAAGAGTGCGATTGACACAGCGGCCTATGGTTTCCCAGTCCACTCTCATGAAGTATGATGTGGTGCTTCTTGGAAGATAGGATGCAAACCATGCAACGGTAAGGTCGAAATATTTGGTAAATCTACTACTCGGATATGCCCATGGAACTTCGGCAACAGATACCCCATGTTCAGGGCAGATGATACGATGTGTCTGGTATTTAACTTCAACCAGAATGCCACCCCAGTCCAGACCTCTCCAGATAGTTGATTTGCTGGAATGTTTATCATAAACAGGGCATGATTTATGGCAGAATGGGCAGTCGTTCTCGGGCCATTTATTAGGTCTTGCTTGGATACGAATATGTTTAACTCCATTCTTATCAGAGTAAAGATTACAATTTTTTATAACTGTGTTTTTGACATTAAAGGACACAAGTGGTTTTTTCAATATGTTGTTGTTAATTTATGGTGTTGGGCTTCCACCATTATGCCAGAAGCCTCGCAAAAAGTAGCTGAAACTGCAAAAATCACCAAAACAGCACCCCAAACCCAGCTCAAAAGCCGGAGAAAAGCCAGAAAAAAGTAGCTGAAACTGCAAAAACCCCCAAAACAGCTTCCAAAACCCAGCCATAAAGCCGGAGAAAAGCCGAGAAAAAGTAGCTGAAACTGCAAAAAACCCAAAAACAGCACCCTAAACCCAGCCATAAAGGATAATGTCGATAAAGTCCATATAATGGTGTAAATTACAAATTTATATAAAAAAGAGCCGAGAGCTCATCTTTCAGTTATAATTAAGTTACCACACAAAACATAATTGAAAGGATGAAACCCATGGCTCAATTACATTTTACATTAGATAGTGATTTTTTTGTAGGACTTTTTTCAGAAACTAAAGATGAAGCATTTGGCAAGCTTATGGAAGCTTTACTTAATCAGGTTCTTCAAGCTGAATCTACCGAACAACTTGGTGCTAATAACTATGAACGTTCACAAGAACGTTCTGATTACAGAAACGGAACCCGGACAAGGTCATTAACTACTCGCATCGGAAAGATTGAATTACAAGTTCCTAGACATCGTAATGTCCCATTTAAGACTTCCTTATTCGAGAATTACCAGCGTAATGAGCAAGCTTTAATTACAACCATGATGGAAATGGTAGTGCAGGGTATATCAACCAGAAATGTCAAAAAAGTAACTGAAGAACTCTGTGGAGAGTCTTTCTCTAAATCTACTGTTTCTGAAATTTGTAAGGAACTTGATGTTCCAATTAAACATTTCAAAGAACGTTTATTACCGGAACATTATCCATTTATTATTGTTGATGCGATATATTTAAAAGTTCGCGAAGATCATCGTGTCAAGTCCAAAGCATTGTTTGTCGCTATTGGGATAAACAATACAGGTCACAAGGAAGTACTCGGTTTTGAAGTATACGATTCTGAGAAAGTAAACACCTGGAAGGACTTCTTTGAAAGTCTTAAAAGTCGTGGCTTACGTGGCGTGGATATTGTGATATCAGATGCACACGCAGGGCTTGTTGAAGCAATAAAGGAATGCTTCTCTGGTTCTTCATGGCAGCGTTGTCAGGCTCATTTTACTAGAAATATCATAGATAAGTGTCCCAAAAAATACAGCACTGGTTTAGCTTCTGAGTTACGAGACATGTTTAACGCAGCTACTATTGAAGAGGCCCGTCGTTTAAAAGAATCTATATACGATGAATATCAGGATGTTGCAAATGAAGCAGTAACTATAAACTGTGAGATTATAGCAAACCATCTAGCATATACATTTGTATAAGTTTCGACGGTTTCGTCGTGCATAGAAAACCTAAGAACATAATTTCGTACAGAATCTTAGTCACGAAGCGTAGCGAGGGCGAAAGTGCGTGTCCCCGACATTCCCCGGCTTATGTACCGACCTGCAACAAATGCGCAAAAGTTGCGCGAAAAAACGCGCACCTAATCTCTCATTTGTGAAAAATGCTTGAAAACAAAAATTTAAAAATGTCGAAATTGCACATTGACATAATCATAATGCTGTAATATACTAAGCTTAGAACAAACGGTTGCGCGAAAAAACGTACCTAAGAAATAAATTAAATTACAAGCAAATGGAGGAAACAACGGATGGATAAATTTATTGTTAACATCATTCACCGCCCTGAGATGGTGCCTGAGTACTCAGCAACAGTGACAGGACAGGGAAAAGAAGAGGATATTGGAGATAAGAAGCTTATCACAGAGTCACTCGACATCTTCAAGACACAGCAGAGACTTGCACATGAGGCGGGACTCAAAACTACAATCCAGATGACATATGCTTCACTTTTTAATGATGAGGCAGTAGAGCTTGCAAAGCAGGATCACGAGAAATACGGTGATGAGATAGCACTTTCACTCCTTGGACTTCCATGTGAGGAGTTTAGAGAGAAGTATAAGACAAAGGATTTCTGCATCTGGATGTTCTCAATGGAGGACAAGAAAGCTATCGTAAATGATGTTTTCGAGAAATTCCATGACAGATTCGGTTTCTATCCTGAGTCAACAGGCTCATACTATATGGATGCAGACCTTACAAACTACATAAAAGAAAAATACCCAATGGTAAAATGTGCAGTTGCAACATGCTGGGAGGAGGGCCCTAAGGCATACCACACATGTAACAACTCATGGTACACACTCTTCGACGGAGGCCCATGGGCACCATGGATTCCATCAAAGCAGAACACACATGCGCCAGCAGCAAATAAGGAAGAGGATAGCGGAATCGTAGCAATTCCACATCTCTCACGTGACCTTATTGCATGCTATGACGGAAACGGCTCAAACTTCGGAACACATCCACAGAACGTGCTTCGTGGAATGATTTATGATACAAAGACATGGGAGTATCCATATCTTTACAACCTCATCGACCAGTACAGAGACCTTGCAAAATACAATAACGGATATTCATACAACATGATGTTCGTAGGACCTGGCTGGATGAACAAGATGGGACGCTGGGAGCAGCCATATGAGCTTCTCTTAAAGTCATACACAGACGGCTGTAATTACTATGGCAAGTTAAAGAAAGAGGGTAAGCTCATCGACATGACAATGTCAGAGTTCGCTGATTACTTCAGAGAGAAGAAGGGTGTCAACGCAGGTAACTACAATGAGCCTGAGTGTGCGCCATGGAGAGATATCCTTTACGGCTCAGACAAGCAGCTCTTCTGGTACTGTGACCCATACATGAGAGCATGCGTAAACATGGATCAGGGTGGAGCAATCGTAGACCTTCGTCCATACGTTGCAAAGCTTGAGTGGCCGGTAGGAATCGGAACAAAGCATGTACAGGATGCATCTTATCCATTCCTTATTCAGGAGAAATACAGAGCAGGATACTTTACACACTATGCAGGAGCAGGAACAGTAAGAAGTGCCAAGCTTTCACACAACGGTGAGGAGGTTGACCTGTGTCTCTGCCCTACACACAGCCATTTTTCAGAGGAAGTTATTGATGGCAAGAAGACAAGAATCCTTACACTTGATCCTGTAGATATTGAGTTTTATGATGTTAAGCTTACTCTTCAGACAAAGGAATACTTTGAGGAGGGATCATCAAACATCAAGATTGAGCGTAGTATCCTTAGCATGAGTGATCCAAATGCAGAGGTTTATCTCGATGAGTACATCACAGCATGCTACGGAACAACAGAGTATCCAGAGGATATGACAGGCATCACACTTACATGTGAGGGAGAAAACCCACAGAGCATCAATTATGAGTACAAGTGTCGTGATGCAAAGCTTGACGGAGCAACTGCAGTAAGCGCAGTAATTCCTGCAATTCAGACAAAGGTTTCACTCACACCATCTGCAAAGGCAGAGGGATACATTGAGGAAGGATATGCATTCTCTCCAATGTTCAAGCTTGGTTACAAGAAACAGATTAAAGACAAGGAGGTATTTGCAACATGGCTCAACTTGGAAAAGGCAAATTAAATTACAGATGTCCTTTATGTTTTATGAGGGATCTTGATATTGATATGTTTTATAATAAGGAAACGGGTATTTATAGCTGCATCCGCTGCCAGTTCAGAGGTACGGAGGAAGAGGTGCTTCAGGGCAACGAGGATGTCCGCAAGAAGTACAAGGCTATGTACAAGAGATTCGACAAGTTCGATTTTGATTAAAGTAGTGATTGGTACGCTGCTGCTATAAAAGCAGCAGTGTATTTTGCATTTCGCTACAAAGGAGAGTATATATGGCGAAAAGAAAAAAAGACACGATGGAATTCAGATTTTATGGGCTGCCACAGGGAGAATCTGCACTTGTGCTGTGTGGAGAATCCTGGAAGAGAGTGTATGGTCATGAGGAATTACACCTGCATTTCCATAATCTGCTTGAAATCGGCATCTGCCGCGAGGGAGATGGAAATATGTATCTGGATGAGGATATTTACCAGTATCATGACGGCGATATCACATTTATACCTGAGAATTTTCCACATGTTACAGTCAGCTATGGTGAGGTGGTGAATTTCTGGGAGTACATTTTTATTGACATACATTCTGTGATAGAAGAGATGTTCCCAAACAATGCGGCATTCCAGAATGAGGCAGTTACGACTATATCAAAAAAAGCGTTTATGACCAACGTGTATCAGAGCCCGGCTATGGCTGAGTATATAAATGCCATAATCAGGGAAACCAGTGAGCACAAGATTTATTGCCAAAGGACGATAAAGCTCCTTGTGCAGGGAATTGTAATAGAGTTGCTGCGTAGGTATGATGAGCTTCCGGAGGAGGATAATAATATCGTAAAGGGTACCAATATGTCACAGATAGCCACAGCACTTGACTACATGAATAAGCATTACAGCGAATCGATAAAGGCAGGGGAGCTTTCGGCACTATGCAACATGAGCGAGACTCATTTCAGGAGACTGTTTGAATCATACATCAATATGCCACCTATGGAGTATCTGAATCTGATAAGAGTACAGAAGGCGTGCGAGCTTATGAAAAAAACAAATGAGCCTATGGAGTTTATTGCACAAAAGTGTGGATTCACAACCCAGTCAACTTTTAACCGTAATTTCCGCAAATTTTTGGACACTTCGCCATATCAGTGGAAGATAAATCCTGAAAATTATGAGCATAAACTGTTGAATTTTAGGATATCTGCACTAAAGGGATGGTAGAAAATACATGTTTTCATATAATTTTGTACATTTATGGTTGAATATGCATATAATTGTGTGGAATATGTTAACACAAAGGTACTATATATGGTTATAATGACTATGTAATCAAGAAACAGACAAACATTCGTGGTCAAAATGCCCAATTTAAATAATATGATTATAAATCAACATATGCAGCAGGATATACAGGATCTGTTAAATAAAAGTAAAATAATATTGTTAAAAATCAAGAAGGCAAATAATGTTTATTATTTGCCTTCGTCTTATAAGAGGGCTTTGTGTTTAAAACAGACCTGTATCAAATAATAAATACAGTAGATAGGAGTGTATAAAATATGAGTAATTTTGATTCAAATATCATTAAGAATCCGGAAATATTTGAGCAGAACAGACTTGCGGCTCATTCGGATCATGTATGCTATAAAAATGAACTGGAGAAAATTATAGGAAAATCAAGCCTGAGATATGATATGAACGGCTTATGGAAGTTTGCATATGCAAAGAATCAGTCCCTGGCTCCTTGTGACTTTGAGGCAGCTGATTATGATTGCAAAGGCTGGGATGAAATCAGGGTTCCGGCACATATCCAGATGGAAGGCTATGACGTGCCAATCTATACGAATACAACATATCCGTGGGAGGCTGATGAGTTTATCAAGCCGGGCGAGGTACCTGAGATTTTTAATCCGGTTGCAAGCTATGTGAAGTATTTCACAATTCCTGAGAATATGAAGAACAAGAGGGTGTGTATTTCGTTCCAGGGAGTGGAGAGCGGTTTTGCACTCTGGCTGAATGGACACTATGTCGGCTACAGTGAGGACACATTTGATCCGTCTGATTTCGAGCTGACTGATTATATTGTCGAGGGTGAGAACAAGCTTGCGGTCAGAGTCTGGAAATGGACATCAAGCAGCTGGTGTGAGGATCAGGATTTTTACAGATTTTCAGGCATTTTCAGAGATGTATTTTTGTATGCTGTTCCTTGTGCACATGTGGAGGATCTGTCAGTTGTTCCTACACTTAATGATACCTTTGACGAGGGTACACTTAGTGTGTCAATAAAGGCAGATGGTGATGGTATTGCAAGTGTAAAGATTTATGAGCTTGGCGATTTGTCTGTGGAAAAATATGACAGGGCAAAACTTTTATTGGAAGAGTTTGATATAGAGCTTAGGGATAAGGAAATTTGCGAGGACTCATGTAATGTGAAAAATCCTCTGTTATGGAGCGCTGAAAAGCCGAATCTGTATGAGGTTAAAATTATAGTTAAAGATACGCATGGAAATGAGACCGAGTTTATCAGCCAGCCGGCAGGCTTCAGACGATTTGAGATGGTAGACGGACTCATGAAGCTAAACGGTAAGCGTATTGTATTTAAGGGTGTAAACCGCCATGAGTTCAGCTCAATAACAGGCCGTGTGCCAAACCGTGATGAGGTGATAAAAGATATTGTCACAATGAAAAAGAACAATATCAATGCTATAAGAACAAGCCATTATCCTGATGATTCCATGCTCTATGAGCTTTGCGATATTTATGGAATCTATATGATAGCTGAGAACAATCTTGAGAGTCATGGCACATGGGAGGCATATAATAAGGGCTATGTTGACCTTGACTTTGTTGTGCCAAAGGACAAGCCACAGTGGAGAGAAATGATGCTGGACCGTGCCAACTCATGCTATCAGAGTAATAAAAATCATCCGGCAATCCTTATCTGGTCATGCGGCAATGAGGCGTTTGGCGGCAAGACCATATATGAGATGTCACAGCTTTTCAGACAGCTTGATAAGCATCGTCTGGTGCATTATGAGGGAGTGTTTAACGATAGAAGCTACAATGACACAAGTGACATGGAAAGCCAGATGTATACTTCGGCTGCAGGCATTGAAAAATTCCTGGCAGAGCATCCAAAAAAGCCGTTTATCTGCTGCGAATATACACATGCAATGGGAAATTCCTGCGGTGCTATGCATAAATACACAGAGCTTTCTGATCGCGAGCCTAGATATCAGGGTGGATTTATCTGGGATTATATTGACCAGTCAATCTACAAAAAGGACAGATACGGCAAGTGGTTCCTCACATATGGCGGAGATTTTGGCGACAGGCCTACAGATGGAGATTTCAGCGGAAACGGCATCTGCTACGGCGGAGAGAGAGAGGCTTCTCCAAAGATGCAGGAGGTGAAGTTCAATTATCAGAATATCTCGGTTGATTTTGACAGCGACTACATCTTTACAGTTACAAACAAAAATCTCTTTGTAAATACATCGGTTTTTGATGCTTTTGCCATTCTTCTTGCAGATGGTGATGAGGTTTACAGGACAAAGCTTCAGATATCTGTTCCACCGATGGATAGGGCAAGCTATGAGGTGCCGGTGACTCTTAAAAATTCCATGATAGATGTGGAAAAAGAGTACTGTATTGTCGTATCATTTGTATTGAAGGAAAACACCATCTGGGAAAAGGCAGGATATGAGATTGCATTCGGACAGCATATGATAAAGAAGCCTGTAAGTGAGTATTCATGCGACAAATCAGTTGAGCTTGTTGTTGGAAACGGAAATATCCTTGTAAGAGGTGAGAACTTCAAGGCACTTTTTTCAAGAATGAATCTGGGAATGGTTTCATATGTATATGGTGGCATCGAGATGCTTCCAAATACTATCCCACTGCCGAATTTCTGGAGAACACCTACCAACAATGATTCCGGCAACATGATGCCACAGCGCTATGCACAGTGGAAGATTGCCAGCATGTATGTGACCACCAGACAGAATCAGCGCTTTGCAGATACATCACCAAGGGTAGAAAAAAATGATAACAATATCGCCATCACATACACTTATTTCATGCCTACCACACCGCAGAGCTCATGCGAGGTGACATACAGAGTGTTTGGTGATGGAACAATCGAGACAACTCTGTCATATGATCCTGTAAAGGAACTTGGCGATATGCCGGAGTTTGGCATGATGTTCAAGCTGGATGCCGATTATGATACAGTGAAATGGTACGGACTCGGACCACAGGAGACATACGAGGACAGACAGCATGGCGGAAAGTATGGTGTATACGAGAATAAAGTGGCAGACAACATTGCTGAGTACCTCGTTCCGCAGGAGAGCGGCAACAAGTGCAGAGTAAGATATGCAAAGGTAATGGATAAGAAGGGCAGAGGCATGCTGTTCTTTGGTGATGAGCTTTCGTTCTCGGCACTGCCATATACACCACATGAGCTGGAAAATGCTGCACATCATTTCGAGCTTCCACCTGTACACTATACTGTTATCCGTGTGGCAAAGAAGCAGATGGGTGTAGGCGGAGACGACAGCTGGGGCGCACATACTCATCCGGAGTACCTGCTTGATGTCTCAGAGAAAATGGAATTCACATTCTGTTTCCGCGGAATTTAGCATTGTAAGGTTGTCAGGAATATTATTACACATTTTGAGAGCAGGGACTACTACTGGGACTGCTCTCATGGTGTAAATAAACGATATAAGAATTAAGGAAAATTAAAATGTCAAAATTTATTAAGGGTATGGATTTATCGACCTTGCTCGAGCTGGAACGCTGCGGAGCAAAATACTACGAGGATGGAAAGGAGAAGGATATTCTTGATATCATGAAGGAGCATGATGTTGACACAATCCGTCTTCGTCTGTGGAATGACCCAAAATCGGAGGATGGTGAGCCTTACGGTGCGGGTAACAATGACCTGGCTGAGACTATTGCTATCGGAAAAAAGGTTACAGATGCAGGCTTTGGAGTGCTTTTGAATTTCCACTACAGTGATTTTTGGGCAGATCCGGGAAAGCAGATTAAGCCAAAGGCATGGAAGAATTTCGGTGTGGACGAGCTGGAGCAGGCTGTATATGATTTTACACTTGAAAATCTGACAAAGATTATTGAGGCAGGTGTAAATGTCACAATGATTCAGGTAGGTAATGAGCTTTCAAACGGACTTTTGTGGCCTGAGGGAAAGGTACCTAACTACGATAATATAGCAAAATTTGTGAATGCCGGAATACGTGCCTGCCGCAAGGTAAATGCTGATATTCCGATTATGATTCACCTCGATAATGGTGGAAACAATGAGCTTTATGTCAGATGGTTTACAAACTTCATCGAAAGAGGAGAAGAGTTTGAGTATATCGGATTGTCATACTATCCTTTCTGGCACGGCTCACTCGATCAGCTTGAGTTCAATATGAACGATATTGCAAAGCGTTTCAATAAGGACCTTATCATCGCTGAGGTATCCATGGGCTTTACAATGGACAGCTATCAGGAGTACGAGAAGCTTGCTGATTCTGAGCGCAAGGGTTATGCGACAAAACCGGAGCTTGTTGAGAAGATAGATTATCCTATGACTATTGAGGGACAGGCTGACTTTACAAAGGATTTCTTAAACAGAGTGGCAAATGTGGTGGATGACCACGGAAAAGGATTTTTCTGGTGGGAGCCAGCGTGGATTCCTGTACCGGGCTCAGGCTGGGCTACACCGGCTTCACTTAAGTACATGAATGATCCGGGACCATGCGGCAATGAGTGGGCAAACCAGGCACTCTTTGACTATGATGGAAATGTGTTGCCGGCACTTGATGTTATTAAGAATTTTAAAAAATAAAATAATAACATATGTAATTTTGTTGCATGATTTGACTTGTTATGTTGCATTTTCAGTTGGATGTATTGCAATGTAAAAATGTGCAGTTATAATAGAGTTATAAAGAAAAAACGAATTATTTTAACTATCAATTTAACGCAAATACAATCAGCAAAGGAGAAGAAAAAATGATACAGCAGAACGTATTAGACAAATTCAAGGAGCTTTTTGGAGCAGATGGGGATATCAGAGTATATTTTGCTCCGGGACGTGTAAATCTGATCGGTGAGCACACTGACTACAATGGAGGACATGTGTTCCCATGTGCACTTACCATCGGTACATATATGGCAGCAAGAAAGCGCGATGACAGGAAGCTTCGTTTCTACTCTATGAATTTTGACAATCTGGGTGTGGTTGAGTCATCACTTGATGAGTTTACACCTGATCCGGACGGACTTTGGATAAACTATCCAATGGGCGTTATGTGGGCCTTCGAGGGACGCGGAATGAAGCTTGAAAGCGGTCTTGATATTGTTTTATTCGGAAATATTCCAAACGGCTCAGGACTTTCTTCGTCAGCATCTCTTGAGGTGGTTACAGGATATATGTTAAAGGATATTTACGGCTTTGACGTGACAAATCAGGATATGGCACTTATCGGTCAATATTCAGAGAACAACTACAACGGCTGTAATTGCGGTATCATGGATCAGTTTGCATCTGCAATGGGCAAAAAGGACAATGCAATTTTCCTTGACTGCAATACTCTTGATTTTGAGTATGCACCAATCGTTTTGGACGGTGCAAAGATCGTGGTTACAAACAGCATGGTTAAGCACAGCCTTGTAACAAGTGCTTACAATGACAGAAGAAATGAGAGTGCACAGGCTCTTAAGGATTTACAGACAGTATGTGACATCAAGACTCTCGGTGACCTGACAGATGAAGAGTTCGAGGCTCATAAGGATGCGATTAAGGATGAGGTTGCACGTAAGAGAGGCAAGCATGCGGTTTATGAGAACCAGCGTACCATCAAGGCTGTTAAGGCACTGAAGGAAAATGATATCGAGACATTTGGAAAGCTTATGAATGCTTCACATGTATCACTTCGTGATGATTATGAGACATCATGTCCTGAGGTTGACGTACTTGTTGATGAGGCATGGAAGATTCCGGGTGTTATCGGATCACGAATCACAGGAGGCGGATTTGGCGGCTGTACAGTCAGCATAGTAAAGGACGAGGCTATTGATCAGTTTAAGGCAAACCTGACAAAGGCTTATGAAGAGAAGGTTGGAAAGACACCTGAGTTTTATGTTGTTTCAATCGGAGACGGACCTAGCCGTCTGGCATAAAATTAGCAATATGAAATAACAGTAACGTATAAATAGGTTTTTCCCGACAATGATTAAGGAGCATGACATGATTCAGGAGAGAATATTAGAATTAGTAAAATATGGTCTTACAACAGGACTTGTTGACCCTGCTGATGAGGTATACACAGTAAACAGACTTCTCGAGGTACTCGGAGTGGACGACATCGAGGATGAGACATTTGAAAAGGTAGAGGCTCAGCCGGCATGGACACAGGAAGAGGCAGAGGAGAAGCTTGAGGGTATACTCGAGGATATGATGACATACGCATATGACAATGGCATCATGAAAGAAAACAGCATTGTATACAAGGATCTTTTTGATACAAAGCTGATGGGCTGCCTTGTAAATGCACCAAGCGTGATCAGAGCTCGCTTTAAGGATTTATACGACAATGAGTCTTCACTTGCGGCAACCGATTATTTTTACAAATTAAGCTGTGACAGCAATTATATCAGAAGACAGCGCATAAAGAGGGATATGAAATGGACCACAGACACAGAGTATGGCACACTTGATGTGACAATCAATCTCTCAAAGCCTGAGAAGGATCCAAAGGCAATTGCTGCTGCTAAAAATGCTAAGCAGAGCGCATATCCAAAGTGCCAGCTTTGTAAGGAAAATGAGGGCTATGCAGGCCGCGTAAACCATCCTGCAAGAGAAAACCACAGAATTATCCCTGTTACAATAAATAACAGCCAGTGGTTTTTCCAGTACTCACCATATGTATACTACAATGAGCACTGTATCGTGTTCAATTCAAAGCATACACCGATGAAAATCGAGCGTGCCACATTTGGAAAGCTGCTTGATTTTGTGACACAGTTTCCACATTATTTTGTGGGCTCAAATGCAGATCTGCCAATTGTTGGAGGTTCTATCTTAAGTCACGACCATTTCCAGGGCGGACACTATACATTCGCTATGGCAAAGGCTCCGATAGAGAAAGAAATTACATTCAAGGGCTACGAGGATGTCGAGGCAGGTATCGTAAAATGGCCTATGTCTGTTATTAGAATCAAGTCAGCAGACAGGGATAAGCTTATTGACCTTGCAGATAAGATTCTTCTTGCATGGAGAGGCTATACAGATGAAGAAGCATTTATTTTTGCAGAGACAGATGGAGAGCCACACAACACTATCACACCTATAGCAAGACGTCGTGACGGAGACTATGAGCTTGACCTTGTGCTCAGAAACAACATCACAACAGAGGAGCATCCGCTTGGCGTATATCATCCGCATGCCCACCTTCATCACATAAAGAAGGAGAATATCGGACTTATCGAGGTAATGGGACTTGCAGTGCTTCCGGCCAGATTAAAAGGTGAGATGGCAGAGCTTAGGGATGCAATCCTTACAGGAAAGGATCTGCATTCGACTGAGAATCTTGCATCACATGCTGACTGGGCTCTTAAGTTTATGTCTAAGTATGATAAGATTGATGAGTCTAATATTGATGGTATCATCAATGAGGAGATTGGACTTGTATTTAAAGAAGTGCTTGAGTGTGCAGGAGTGTACAAGTGCACTGATGAGGGACGTGCAGCGTTCCAGAAATTTATAGATGCGGTAAACTTGTAATATATTTTTTATAAAAACTTGCCCCAGCGTCCATGCTGGGGCATTGTTGTATATCTGTCTCTTATACACATCTCCGAGCCCACGAGACTACGCT
>ENA-OZFE01000211-OZFE01000211.1-human-gut-metagenome-genome-assembly--contig:-NODE-211-length-26936-cov-4.911462_pt1 | contig 26936 bp, 20 predicted proteins | sample MGYA00245077_ERZ653627 | MGnify/ENA primary metagenome ERZ653627 (study PRJEB26926, sample SAMN06165121) | human gut metagenome | biome: ENVO:00009003; feature: ENVO:2100002; material: ENVO:00002003...
ACGAGATGCAGCGTAGTCTCGTGGGCTCGGAGATGTGTATAAGAGACAGCTCTCGGGAAGAAACCGTAATACCCACAAACGGCATGAAGATACGATACGCACACAACACCTGACAGAGTTGCTTTTCGTGTACATCCAAAGGGTTTATTTTGCCGTTGTTGATAATAGGACGCAGACGAGGACAAGAAAGAGACATTTCAGCTTGGGGGTACTTCCGCTGCAGATAATATACGTGAAGGGCACTCGCTAGCGCATCCTTACGAAAGTCACTCAGACCCAGCAGCGCAGAAAAGCCCACACCTCGCATACCTCCCATCAACGCCCGCTCTTGGGAATCAAACCGATAAGGCCAAATGCGCTTGTGTCCCAATAAGTGGAGCGTTTCATACTTGTCGGTATCGTATGTTTCCTGAAACACCGTGACATAATCCACACCACATTCATGAAGATAGCGGTATTCGTCAGTGTTGACGGGGTAAATTTCCACGCCCACCATGCGGAAATACTTTCGGGCCAGTTTGCAGGCTTGCCCGATGTACTCCACGTTACTCATAGCGCGACTCTCACCCGTAAGAATCAGAATTTCTTCCATGCCGGAATCGGCGATAACCTTCATCTCGCGCTCGATCTGCTCCATGGTCAGCTTCATACGTTGGATATGGTTATAGCAGTTGAAACCGCAGTAAACGCAGTAGTTTTCACAGTAATTGGCAATATAGAGCGGCGTGAACAAATACACCGTGTTGCCAAAATGTTTGCTGGTTTCTATACGAGCCCGCTGGGCCATCTGCTCCAAAAATGGTTCAGCCGCCGGAGAAAGCAGCGCCTTAAAATCCTCAAGCGTCACGGTTTCATACTGCAGAGCACTACGCACATCTTTTGCGGTATACCCCGAAGAATCATAGGAGCTAACCTGACTCATAACTTTCTCTTGAATGTCTGAGTGAATCTGCTCCATCCCAGGCACGTATTTCATATGATTGGTTCGAGAAGAAGGATCAGTTTCTAGCCTATGTTTCTTCTTTAGCGCTGCTGAAGAAAGAAATTCTGAGTCTACAAAAAACTGGTTTTCCATAGTGTCACCTTTAGTCGCGCAAAAATCCGGTAAGAGGATCAGAAGCAGAAGCGCCGCGCGTTAAAACACGACCCAATCCCGCTAAATACGCCTTACGGCCCGCTTCGATTGCCTGCTTAAAAGCAGATGCCATCATAGGGAGATTTCCTGCCGTGGCCAATGCCGTATTAGCCATGATGGCAGCAGCGCCCATTTCCATGGCCTCGCAAGCCTGAGAAGGACGACCGATGCCCGCATCAACAATCACAGGCACATCAATCTCGTCAATCAAAATCTGAATGAAGTCACGGGTAGCAAGCCCTTTGTTAGACCCAATAGGAGAACCCAGCGGCATAACAGCAGCAGCACCCGCATTGACTAAGTCGCGCGCAACATTCAAGTCGGGGTACATATAGGGCATAACCACAAAACCCTCTTTTGCCAAAACTTCGGTGGCTTTAATGGTTTCCTGGTTATCGGGCAGCAAATACTTGGTGTCACGCATGATCTCGATCTTTACAAAATCACCGCAGCCTAGCTCCCGTGCTAAACGAGCAACACGAATAGCTTCTTCGGCATTGCGAGCACCAGACGTATTAGGTAACAGCGTTACACCCTTAGGAATGTAGTCCAGAATGTTCTCCTGCTCCTTGGTATTAGCTCTTCGCACCGCCAACGTAATAATTTCTGCACCTGCATCACGAACAGCAGCTTCAATAAGATTAAGCGAATACTTGCCAGACCCCAAAATAAAGCGGGAGCTGAATTCACGCCCACCGATAATTAATTTGTCTTGATGTAACACGATACTCGTTCTCTTTCTGTTGTATTAAACGATTAAGGTTCTATCTCACCCGCAAGAATACGGATGACCATATGGGCTTCATGAGCAGCACAAGCCAAAACACGGGAAGACACCAATCCGATACCGTCGTTAACATCGCTCATGCCATCACCACACAAATAAAAGTGCTGGAATACGTGACGAGTTACTATGGTGTTGGCAGAACCAAATCCCGCCATACCCGAAGAAGACAGCAAATACTTTTCTGGAAACCGCTCTAGCACCCCATTAACCAGCATTGCTTTAGCCTCACTGCAGTCAAACGCCTCGCAGATAATGTCCTCTTTTTCCAGCAGTTGGACGAAATTATCCTCCGTAATTTTCACGGAGTTCGTAGTGATATCACAATAGGGTGCAATATCTGTCAGAGTTTCCTGTAAGGCATCAGTTTTCAGCAGGCCTAACTGCCGAACAAAATACTGCTGGCGATTCAGGTTCGTAATATCCACGCGATCAAAATCAATAAGATGCAAGTGCCCCACACCTGCCCGCGCCAGCGCAATAGCGATATTGGAACCGAGTCCCCCCAATCCACACACCGCCACCCGGGCAGCGCTGATTTTTTTCTGCAATTCCGCACCATGACGCTCACTTAGCGCCTGATACATTTCTTCCTTTGTGGGAATCACGTTAGCCACCTCCCACAAAACTAACGATTTCTAAAGCATCGCCGTCCTTCAAAACCGTTTCACCATACACCCGTTTAGGCACAATCTCCCCGTTGCACTCAACCGCAATTCGCGCAAGATCATAAGAAGCCTCCTCTAAGTAGGACAACAACGTTTGTCCCGCTAAAGGCAGTTCTTTACCATTCACTCGAATCAACTGCATCTGCTCCTTCCTGCCCACAAAAAAAGGGGTAAGACAAAAAAAGACCGCACGAAGAAAACTACACCCGCGGTGGTGTACCCCTTCGTGCGGCCTTTGACTCACACTCTAAAAGGGATTTATACCATACTCATCTGATTGGAGCAAATTGAGTCTTACTCCAAATTGGTACACGTTAAAAAGGAGCAAATCCAAGGCGCATTGCGCTTTGTATGACAACACCAAGAAACGCTCAATATTTCCTTGGCTCGACGCCGTTCCTAAAAAGAGGCCAGATAAGCACATCCGAACTGCTAAACAACCCTGAAACACTTAAAGACAGACTAGAGCGCGTCAGTATCAAGCCAAACCGTAAAAGGCCCATCATTCACAAGTTCTATCTGCATGTGCGCACCAAACGAACCCGTTTCCACCGTCCCCATGTCACGCTTCACAAGACCGCAAAAAAACTCATATAAACGATTGGCATCATCAGGAGAGCCTGCATCAGTAAACGAAGGTCGATTGCCCCGTTTGCAATTGGCATAAAGGGTAAACTGGCTCACTACCAACACCTCACCACCAACATCAGTGAGGCTCAAATTGGTTTTGCCGCTCTCATCATCAAAGATGCGCAGACGAGAAATTTTACTCCATAGTTTTTCCGCATGAGCCTCGGTGTCATCATGACCAACACCGAGCAAAACAACATACCCGTTTTTAATTTTCCCAATAGTTTCTTTTTCAACTGTTACACGCGCATGTTCAACGCGCTGAATAAGAGCTCGCATCGCAAATTCCTTACTATCAAAAGGGTATTATTCTTGAGGCACCTGTTGCTTAGTTGGCGCGTTCTGTTCTTTTTCACGATACCAAGCCGCCAACTCAGCTCTCGGCATAGGCTTAGCGTAGAAAAAACCTTGAATGCGGTCGACGCCATAAGATAACGCCGTTTCCGCCTGTTCTTTCGTTTCAATGCCCTCGGCAAGAACATTTTGTCCCAACTCGTGAAAAAGAAGCGTTAGCATTTCGACCATAAGACAACTTTTTCGCTCACAAGGAATCCCACTCACCAAGCTACGATCAAGTTTTACCGCTTCAAATGGCATGTTGGTCACCATGGAGAAGTTCGAATAGCCCGTCCCAAAATCATCAAGCATAAAGCTAAGCCCAGAGGAGCATGCCTCCTCCATAGCTAAGCATGCAGAATTCTCGTTTTCCGCAATCGTGCGCTCGGTTATCTCGATTTTAATCTGGGAAGGATCGACCTTGTGTTTTTCAAGAACCCGCAAAATACGTTGAACAAGATCGTCTTGAAGAAGCTGACACGTGGTGAGATTGATTGAGACGGATTTCAGCCCAGGAGCTTCCCCACTTCCAAGAAGACGGCACGCGTCTTCCAAAACTAGCCACGACAATGAATCAATTAAACCATTGCGTTCTGCCACAGGAATAAATTCGCCTGGCGAAATACGATTACCTTCGCTGTCTGTCATACGCAGGAGCGCTTCAGCGGAATCAAACGATTGCGTCTCTCTATAGAACACCGGCTGATACCATACCTCAAAGGTGCCCATACGAAGGGCACGCTTAATAGCATGCTCCAGTTCTTCCTCTCGCTCATAGCGACGAATAATGACCGAATCATAGCGCACAAGTTTCCTATGCTCATCCTTGGCCACCTGCACGGTGTAATCCAAGTGTTCGACAGCTTCTTCAAGCGTCCACTCTTCGCCTCGGTTGCAAATCTCAGCCAAACAATATTGCACCCATATCGTGCCCTCACCCAAACACCATTTGCCGTCCATTAACTTTTTGATGCGACTAATGCGCTCCTCTTGCACGTCTTCAGAGGCTGCTGGCATAAACAACAAAAATTCAACGCTGTTATAGCGAAAGCACCTTCCTTCAGGCATCATTTTTTTGCAACTTATCAGCGATGAGAAACAGCAGCGCATCACCTTTATTGTGTCCATAAATGTGGTTAATCTGCGCAAAATGCCGAAGAGCAACCACGACAATTTGATAGTCTCGCTTGCTGGCTGCATACAACTCAAGCTCGCTGGAAAAGCTTCGGCGATTAAAAACTCTTGTCAAGGCATCAGTTTCGATACGAATGTTCAAGAAATTAATAAAGCACATCAAATTAACTATCGTGGCGATAGTGCCATTCAAAAGCAGGTCTTTATAGCAAAGCTGATATAAAACAAGAAGCACAACTACCAAAGGTGCTGCGATTATTATTTGTCGCACCGCCCCACTAACGTTGTGACGATTCCGGAAGAAACAAAACGCAACCAAGAATGCACCATAAAGAGGAACAAAGTACACCAATGATCCCCATTGCCCTCGTTGGTATATTCCCCCGTCATCGATAAAAAAGAAAAAGCCCTCTTGCACGTTAATAATGAGCAGAATCGAAAACACTACCAGCACTACCGCAAGACCGACAAATGCATACAATCTACCCCGTTTATCAAAAACAAACTCGTAAATCCTACAAACAAGGAAAAGAGCAATTGCGCAAGATGTAGCAATTGAGACGAAACAATACACCGTATTGAGCGCATAATTTAACGCGACAGGAAGGTGATCACCCTCCCCAACAACAGCAACAGCTGCAATATCAAGGATAATCATTGCCGCCGTTAGGCAAAGACAAATCCAGAAATGAGTACGACGTTTAGAAGAAGGTTGCTCCAGGTCAAAATAAAATACACCAATAATAACCGTAACGATAAGAGACAGGTATTCAGAAACGAGACACCACTCGGTCATTGCGCTCCAATCCGTTATTTATCTTTACCGTTACCTAAAAACCACACGGGTAACTTAGCATACTTATCACGACGTAAAGAGAAGAAAGATAGTTTTAACTACCACGAATCGGCACGTTACAACTACGGGCAAAACATCAAGCAAGATACCAAACAGAATAATGGGAGTTAAAACACAAAAAATGGGCTGAAAAGAGCGGCTAAAGCCCAAAATAGATAAAAAGATAGACACCTTTACTTTAGCCCTTTCCTTTTTCGCCAAAGAGGCTGATACAGCAAGAGCTAATAAACGAATCAGTTCGCTTTAATGAACCTGCATAATAAAGATTTCAAACAAAGCCACGATTATCAAAGTTGCAAAGTTGTATGCCTCGAAACGCGCAATAAATGCACCGTTGTTGCCCAAACCTGATTTCTGATACTGACGCAAGGTGATAAGCGTAGCCAACGAAGCGATTGGCGTGCCTACCGCACCCACATTGGTCCCAAGGACAATGCCTGCCCAGTCGTTGGAAAAATGACTGAGAATAATCGCACTGGGAACATTGCTGATAATCTGGCTACTCACCAATGAAGTAATAAAAGCACCACAAGAATCAAGCACGCTCTCAAAGAAGCTCGATATTGCAGGAATCTGCGCGATATTTCCGCTGAAAATAAAGAAACAAACGAACGTCATTACAAGTGCGTAGTCCGTTTTGGCAAATACCCGCCTGTCAGTGATAGCAAGTACCACCACAATAACCACCATGCCCATAAGAAAGGGCACCGCGTCAATCGTCATTGCAATACAAAGGGCAAACAAAACCACGTAGATCACAACACGAGGCTTAGACAAACGTACACTTTCAGGCTTCTTGTAGTGAAATTCCGCTTTCTTTACGAAAAAGCAGCGCACCAAAAGAAGAGATGCTGACAGAATAAGGGGCGGCGCCATAACCGCAATAAAATCACCAAAATCAACCCCGAATAAGGAATACAAATACAAGTTGTGCGGATTGCCAAACGGCAGCAACATTCCGCCCGAATTAGCGGCAAGGGTTATAGCGATGAAAGCAAAAGGAATCTCTGATTCACGATTAACCGATTTCAAAAGTATCAACGCAAGCGGTAGCACGGTAACTAAAGTCATATCATTAGAAAGAAACATAGAACAAACAAGCGACACCAGCACCAGCGCAACCACTAAGGTACGCGTACTTTTCGCGTGTTCCGCCAAGGAATGGGCTACAAATTCAAGAAGCCCCGACGAATCAATGGCAGCAATTACCGCAAGAATACTGAACAGGCACGCAAGAGTGTGCCAGTTAAAGTAATCTAAGTATTCGATAGAAGGCGGCACAAAAAACATCGTGACCAGCGCCACGAGCGCCGAAATTACCAGCAGTGGATTATGTGCAAGTGCGCGTTGTGCCGCACGCTCAGCCGAACGTGCCCGCATTCCCGCAAGATGCACGCCATGGTGCTTTTCGTCGAGTTCGTCGATATGTTCACTAAACAGCTTCATGAACTTATTCTACGCTTATAAGGCGCATATCTGTTTGTCTTACCCAGTTGTTCTTCTTACTTCTGCGGGAAACTTCGAACATGACGCCAGGGAATTTGCGCAACAAGCTATTGCACTTGCTTCAGCATATTTCATGCAACGCTAATATGAAGTAATGCTTACATCAGAAATTACTCTGCAAGAAATGAATTCTAAAACTCATCACTCAGCAAAAAATCTGCAACATGCATGGTTTTTATGCCCTTATAGTTCCCACCAGCAAAATCATCAGCTGTAAGAACATATTTAGGATAATTATCATGAATTGCTAACAAACGCTCATATTCTCGTTTTTCGGTTTTCTCAGAATTAATCTGTTGAGTAACTTGGATGTAGAGTTTTTCATTTTGTCGAACAGCCACAAAATCAATCTCTCCATCAGCCGTTTTACCCACATTTACGACATACCCTCGACGACAGAGCTCTAAATACACAACATTTTCAAGGCTCGACGCCACGCTATCCACGGTATAGCCCAGAACGCTATACCGAAGCGAAGTGTCTGCAAGATAAAACTTTTCCTGCGTTTTTAATATCTGTTTACCCTGCAAATCGTATCGAGAACAGCGATGAAGCAGGTATGCTTTTTCCAGTTTTTCCAAATAGCTATACACTGTTTCGTTATCAATACTACGATGCTCAGATTTCAAATAATCCGAAATAGATTTTGCTGAAAAAGTATTGCCAATATTATTGAAGGTGTATTTAACTACCCTCTCCAGCTGATCAATTTTTCGAATCTGATTACGTTTCACGATATCCGAAAAAACTGTCGAATTATAAATATCGCGAACAATGGTATAAACCTCATCTTGCGAGTATTCTCGCAGATGAGTTGCAGGAAAACCTCCCAGCCGAAGATAATTAGCAAGCTCCCTTTTCGGATTATCAATCATTGTATAGTGGCTTTTAAACGTCAGGTATTCGTTGAACGATAGCGTAAAAATATGAAAAGAAACATACCGCCCGGTTAAGTACGTGGATATTTCGGAAGACATCATGCGGGAATTGGAGCCTGTTACATATAAGTCAACATCATAATCAGAAGCGATCGAATTAATTACCTTTTCCCAGCCTTCGATTTCCTGTATTTCATCAAGAAATAAATACGTCTTACCGTTTGGAACAATTTGTTCTTTTAGATGGGAATACATCTGTTTCGCTGTCATGTCCTCATATTCCATTGAATCATATCGGCAGCTAATGATGCGCTCCTTCGAAACACCGTATTCAGTGCTCAAGCGTTCCATAATCATTTTAAGAATCGTTGATTTTCCGCAACGGCGCACTCCAGTCAGAATTTTCACAAACGGTGTATCCACGTACGCCATAATTTTGTCCACGTACAAAGGTCTGTTAATCATACTGACCACCTCCACGAGCAACCATGTTACCGCAATAATATTCGGTATTTTATAGTTTTGCGGTTATAACCAGAAAAACTTTTATAAATACGTTACTTTTGCGGTTCTATTCGTACAATTACACATCGTTCGTAAAGTAACTCACTACAGCCACACCAAGCTGAGCCAAATCTTATTACCAGGAATGTCAGCTAAACCGCGATTTGTCTGCTTGGGCAGCGAAGGCGGCGAACTCCTCTTGGAGGTCGAGTGGCGGTAATGGAAGTTTCATTTTTTTACAGCGACCAACATTAAAATGCTGCTGAGCTGATCCGCCCGTACCCTCCACTATTTGCCGTTGGCCGTGAGGCATGTTCATAAACATGGCGAAAAAAATCGGGTCAACTAACGATTGGTTAAGCTTGGCGATAATGATATCTACCGCATTAGAACCTGCGTATTCGCCTGGCACTACGCATGCAGTGCCAGGCGAGCCTGAACGAACAATGACTACATCGCCCGTTTCTAACTGCGACTTTACGTTTTTCGAATTACCTTCTTCGGAAAAATAAACCCAATCATCATCTTTGATCCTCATAGGAGCGATATTCAAAGACCTAAAAGCTTTGACTCCCGTTTCGGAGTAATACTGTGCAGGCTTTACGACAACACCAACTGTGACGTTGGCAACGGCTGAAACAAAAACCTCGTCCCAGAGGAGGTTTGTATCATTTGGATCGCCGAACATCTCAACAAACCGGGATTTGACGAGCTGGTCGAGTTGAGATAGCTGTGATCTCGCAATATCAATTTGTCGTTGTATGTTGTCCAGTCGAAGAACTATCGCACGCTGCTCCTCCAAGGGCTTAAGAGATATCTCTACGGCATTTAGAACTTTTGAAGACAAGTGCTTGACGGTTACACATGCCGTTCGTGCTTCGATATGTTTTAAAGCCACAGGAAGAAAATAACGCAGGTAATCATCAAGCAGTTGCGTGCTATTTGATCGGATACGACAAACTCGCTGATTCAAAAGAGCCATACCGGATTGCCACTTAGTGAGGTTAAACTCCCCATCCATCCCTATCAGCATGTCTCCGTCATTAACCAAGTAGCGGCTGTCGCAGGCTTCGGTGGTATAGGTGTTCGTAACTCCAGGCTTTATATCCCTAATTCGAATGATTGGCATACCGTTACCATCGCTATTAAACAGCTTAGAGTCAAACGCAAAGCCATTATCAACGGTGCACAGGTCTTTTACAGTTGCGCCAGAGTTCTTCTCCCCGACAAATCGGGGTTTGCTACTCATTGCGATCACCTCCGAGCATCTTATTGAGCTCTGCAAGGCTTTCGGCCATCTGACGGTTCAGGTCGGCAAGATCGGCCAGGATTTCTTCAGTGGGCGGGTACTCAATACGCTCGTATTCAGTCTTGGTGTACTTGTTAAAGCTGAAGTCGTAGTCGTTATCGACAATCTCCTGCCTAGGAACCAGGAAGCTCTTGTCCGTACGCTCGCGCTTTGCCTCATCGGCAAGATTCGCCCATCGATTCAAGATATCAGGAATGTCGTTGTGCTTTTCATCGGCATCGCGCTTGTCATCGAGGGTAAAACCATCGCCCTCCATGTTGTACATCCAAACATCATCAGTGCCACCAGCATCGGTCTTGGTAAACACAAGAACAGCCGTGCTGACCCCTGAGTAGGGCTTAAAAACACCACTCGGCATATAAATAATAGCCTCGAGCTTCTGATTATCTACCAGCTCGCGGCGCAACTGACCGTATGCTTTCGAGTTGCTGCGGAACAACACGCCATTAGGAACGATGCACGCACAGCGACCGCCCATCTTCAGCATACGCAGGAAGAGCGCCACGAACAGGAGTTCTGTCTGCTTGGAATCAACGATGCCGCGCAGGCTTTTGTCGATATCCTCAACATCCACCGAACCAGTGAACGGTGGGTTCGCAAGAATCACGTCATAGCAGCTACGCACAGTGTTGCTCTTGGAGATTGAGTCCATGTAGCGCACATCCGGAGCATCCACACCGTGAAGCATCAGATTCATGGTGGAAATTCGCAGCATGGTCTGATCCATCTCAAAACCACTGAATTGCGGGTCTGTCCCCTTCGCACCCGCGAAGCAATCCCACTGCTGACTTGTCATGTTCACTTCGTAATTGCGACGAATATGCTCGGCAGCAGAAATAAGGAAGCCAGCGGTACCGCAAGCAGGGTCGCATATAAGCTCGCCAGGCTTGGGGTCAACCATGGCAACCATCATGCTGCGAATATGCTGTGGGGTACGGAACTGACCGTTGGTGCCAGCAGTGGAGAGCTTCGACAACATGTACTCGTAAAGATCGCCCAAGTCTCCAATGTGCTCATCGAACTCAACAAGCAACCTTTCAACGCCGTCAACTGCCTTCTCAAGCAGAGAAGGCTTGCCTGCCGGAAAGCCAAAGGTTGCAGATTCCATTGCTTTAGAAAATGCAGAGCCATCACCCAGTTCCTTGATGAACGGGAATACGAACTCGCTTACGATGCGATACATCTCCTGAGCAGGCTTGTCTTTGAAGCGGCTCCAACGAAGTTCTTCTCCAGGGATTTCCGCACCATAGGCATTGCGGTAAGTTTCCGGAAAAATATGCGGCTGCGGCACACCCAGCACCTGCTCCATGCGCTCAGCTTCAAGTTCTTTTTCGTCAAGCGAGCGAATGAACATAAGGTAAGTAAGCTGACTAATAACTTCGATGGGGTTGGTGATGCCACCCTCCCACATCTTCTGCCAGATGGCATCTACCTTGCTCTTGGTTGCTCCTGTAACCATATCGATACCCTTTCTAAATATGCCATTCACCGTACAAGCACGCAAAACGGAAAAAGCTATATCTGAAGAAACACTTTCCTAGCAGCCTCATGCAACGTAAGACAGGTGCACGCAACAAAATGGCACCTAACATAAAGAACCCACGTACTCCCAGCTAGACAATTCTGGATTATGTCTATGCTCAAATTGCATGTAATGAAGTATTTGAGATTACACTTTCCTTCAGTTGTCTAAAATAAAAATGTATTTACCGCATTATATTTCATTTCCGCACGTCAATCTTGCGGTTCAAGTAATTCGGCTCAATCGCACGACGTACGTATTCCGCCTATATATTTTTATTGGTTATTACCAATAAAAACAAAATTCATTCGCACGAAGCATTTTTCAAAACCTTTTACGTATTTTCGGAAAACCTTCTACGGGAACCACTTTTATTGCTTCAGCGTATTTCATGCAACTTGTTGACAAATCAACAAGCATAGGTTTTACTGTTCGATCGTTGACAAATCAACAACCTATTACAGAAAGGCATCATGGAAGAACGCTTCGAAACCTTCACCATTCTTATCAACAGAATCAACCGAAACATTCGAAAGATTAAAAACCAAGAAATGGCGGCGTATAACCTAAAAAGCATCCATGTATCATGTTTGTATTATTTGAGGTTATCAGGCAACTTGACTGCTGCAGAACTAAGCGAGCGCTGCGAAGAAGACAAAGCGGCCGTTTCGCGGGCACTTGATTATCTTGAGCGTGAAGGCTATCTCGAAGCTTCCACTAAAAGCCCTAAACGCTACAAACGCCCCCTGGTGCTGACCGAAAAAGGCAAGCAAGCAGGAGATGCAATTGTGAGCAAAATTGACCAGGTTCTGCGTGAAGTTGACGACAGCCTCACTCATGACCAGCGCGAAGTTTTCTACCAGAATCTGACCGTAATTAGCAACCGGCTCGATGTCATCGCTCAAAAATCCGCTCAGCTCTAGCCGCTCAACACCTCAGCGCTAACCATCCAATTCCTCAGTGGAATTTCTTTAGCGGAATCGTTCAGTGTCGGCGAGCTAAGCACCCAACACCCCAACCCATCCATCCAACACGAGTTAAAAAGAGAGTCCCCCTGTGTTTTTTCCCAAGAAAGTTTTCTGCCGTACCTTCCAGCTCGGCTTTCGTGCCGCGCTTCCCGTTTTACCCTACCGCGAACCTGTGATCATTAACTCATGTGCTGATTTAGGTCGAACCCTCAAAAAAGAAGGCGCAACTCACGTGCTTATTGTCACAGACCGCGGCATTGTTGAGAACGGTATTTCCGGCCTCCTAGAAGCAGCACTCAATAGATTCGGCATACCTTATACCATCTACGATAAAACGCTCCCTAACCCTACCGTTGAACATGTCGAAGAAGCACTGAGTCTTTACCACCAGAACAAGTGTGATGCAATTATCGCAATAGGCGGCGGTTCGTCCATGGACTGCGCTAAAGCGGTGGGCGCGCGCGTTGCCTACCCCAATAAAACGCTCGCACAGATGAAGGGTGTTTTGCGTGTATTAAAGAAAACGCCCACGATTATTGCCATTCCTACCACTGCAGGCACAGGAAGCGAAGTAACCTTGGCCGCTGTTATTACCGATGCGCACGAGCACCACAAGTACGCCATTATGAGCTTTCCGCTTATCCCCGACTATGCGGTACTTGATGCAACTCTTACCTATTCGCTACCAAAGCACCTTACCTCTACCACCGGCATGGATGCACTCACACATGCCGTGGAAGCATACATTGGACGCTCCACTACCAAGCAAACGCGCACGTTGGCACTTGAAGCCACCAAGCTGGTATTTGACAACATCGAGCACGCCTACGAATGCGGCACAAACCACGAAGCGCGAAAGAATATGCTGCATGCAGCCTATAAAGCAGGCATTGCATTTTCTATGTCATACGTGGGTTACATTCATGCCATTGCGCATTCTCTTGGTGGTCAATATGGCGTGCCTCACGGCTTGGCAAACGCTGTTATCATGCCCTATGTTTTGGAGGCATACGGCGATGCAGCGCATCGGAAACTTCATGAACTTGGTGTGGCAGCGGGCGTATGCAACGCAGATGAAACCGATGCCGAAGGCGCACATAAGTTCATCGAAGCTATCAAAGAACTTAACGCCAAAATGAACATTCCCACAAAAATCAGCGGCATAAAACGTGATGATATTGAACATTTGTCGCGTACTGCCGAAAAAGAAGCTAACCCTCTCTACCCTGTGCCTAAACTTATGACAGCGCAAGAGCTTGCAAATCTCTATGTTGAAATTGCAGATTGGAGCTAATAATGACGAGCGAAGAAATTCAGGCAATTCTTGAAAAACAACGTACGTTTTTCAACAGCGGCGCTACTATTCCCGTTGATTTCCGCATTGCTGCGCTGCGCAAGCTTTATGCTGCTATTCGCGCACATGAAGATGAAATTCACGCGGCACTTACGGCAGATTTAGGCAAGAGCAACTACGAAGGCTTCATGTGCGAAAGTGGCCTAGCGCTTACCGAAATCTCGTACATGATTAAAAATACGCGCAAACTCGCGCGCCCCAAAACAGTACACACGCCACTCGCTCAGTTCGCCTCGCATAGCTTCACTCAAGCCGTGCCGTATGGAAACACGCTCATTATGAGCCCTTGGAACTATCCGTTCCTTTTAACTATTGATCCGCTTGCCGATGCCATCGCTGCAGGTAACACGGTAATTTTGAAGCCGAGTGCCTATTCGCCAGCAACCAGCAAAATAATCGCAACCATCGTTTCAGAGTGCTTTTCGCCCGAATACGTAGCTATAGTAACAGGTGGGCGCGCCGAAAACACCGCACTGCTTAAGCAGAAGTTCGACTTCATTTTCTTCACCGGCAGTCAAGCCGTAGGAAAAGAGGTGCTTCGCCACGCCGCCGAACATCTCACTCCTGTCGTGCTTGAATTGGGAGGCAAAAGCCCCTGCATCGTAGACGCGAGTGCAAACGTCAAACTTGCCGCCAAGCGCATTGTGTTCGGTAAATTTTTGAACTGCGGCCAAACCTGCGTGGCACCCGACTACATTCTGGTTGAACGCAGCATACACGACCAACTTATCACTGAACTTAAACGACAGATTGAACTTCAATTTGGAAAGAACCCGCTCGAAAACACCGATTATGGCAAGATCGTCAATCAAAAGCATTTCGAGCGTTTATGCAACTTGATCGATGCTAACAAAGTAGTATGCGGCGGACAAACTGATGAAACATCCTGCCGAATTGCACCAACCGTCATGGATGGTGTGGTGGCAGAAGATGCCGTAATGGGCGAAGAAATTTTCGGTCCTCTTTTGCCCGTTCTTACCTTCGATTCATTTGACCAGGTAGTGTGTGGTTTGCAAAACAAGGCTAAACCGCTCGCAATGTATTTGTTCTCGAGCAATAAAAACCACATAGACCAATATAGGCGCGAGCTAAGTTTTGGCGGCGGCTGTATCAATGATGTAGTAATTCACCTAGCCACCAGCGAAATGGCATTTGGTGGCGTAGGAGAAAGCGGCATGGGCGCCTACCATGGCAAACGTGGTTTTGAGGCATTTTCCCACGTCAAATCCATCGTCGATAAAAAAACCTGGATAGATTTACCCATGCGTTATCAACCTTATACGAGCAAGCTATACAACAAGCTGCTGCATGTTTTCTTGCGATAGCGAATCGTGAACTACTTAGCTCTATTCCAAAACGGGATACACCTAAAACGTTCTTTCTGTTGGAAGGGCGTTTTTCGGGGTAGCTTTTATCGGAGCGGCTTTCCCGTCGTCCTTGAGCGTCTTTATTGAAGCGTTTTCGTTGGGTCAGATTTTCCTGCGGACGGCTTTTTCAGGGCAGCTTCCTAAAGCAGCCCTGAAATATCTACACCCAGTTCGCCGCGCACGGCCTTTTCGACTGTTTCGAACGCAAGGGCATGATCCTCATGACTTGCCATACCCGAAATAGTAAGCGTGCCAACCATGCCAGCACCTTTAATGCGCAAAGGGAAGCATCCGCCCGCTGGCGCATAATCCTCATAAGACATTCCACGCCACTCCAGCGGATGAACTCCCTGTTCACACCAGCATTCCCAGTAATATGAACTACCGTTAGTGGCGTATGCAATGTTTTCCTTGCGACGAATCCAGTTGTCGCTTTCAGGCTTTGTCCCTGCCATCGAAAACGCAAAGAGCGTGCGACGGTTCAGGGTGATACGCGTTGCAACAGGCTTTCCCATCTCGCGAGCCCGACGAATTACATAGAGTCCCATCTGAAGAGCAAGCTCTTCATCAATGCGTTCAAATTCGTAAGCGGTTTCCTGCGCTTGAATAGAATCCATTAGCGCCTGAATATCGTTAGTTTCCTCCATAACAATCCCTCCACTGTTTTGATTCCCTACTTATTCTTATTTTCTTAGAAATAACCCGCTTTACTCTTCACGTAAAGCTTTAGGCAAAGGAATAGCAGAACCAATCAGGGCAGCAACAAGCATCACGGCAATGCCCTTTAACGGAAAACACATCACAAGAAGCAAAGCAGCCATAACAGGCTGACGCATTACAGCACCCATCAAAGCCGCAGTACACGCAGCAACACAAAATACGGGTTCAGCCCCCGTAAGCACGGCAAAACCATAACCTAAGCTAATGCCGGAAAAAATGAGGGGAAAGAAATGTCCGCCGCACCAACCTAAATTAATGCACGTTGGGGTGATGGCACATTTGATAAGACCAGTCATGATAAGCGCCACAGCAGGAATTACCACATAGTCTTCCATGAGATAATGTATTTGAGCTTCACCTGCAAACATGGTATAAGGCAGCACCATGCCACATACCGCCAGAAGAGCACCCGCAAGCACCGCTTTCACAACAGGACGTTGTCCAAGATTCTTCGAAACGCATTTGGACCCTCTGTTCGCCGCGTAATATACCCAACCGCACACCGTACCCGCAAGTGCTAGCGGAATAAGCCAGGTAAGTTCAAAGGCTCCCACCTCTACCGAAGAAAAACGAGGTAATCCGCAACCCGATCCAAACACTTCACCCAAAACAAGAAATGACCCTAGCGCACCCACTATGGCACAAAAATACACAATGGCCTTCTGTGCTTTTGGAAGCTTAATATCCATATCGCCTTCAGCGCCATCTGCTGTACCAGAAAGCGGAGCCACAAAACCATAAAACGGCGCTGTGAACACCGCGGTAAGTGCCGCCTGAGTACCCGCAATAGTAAGCGCACGGATATCTGCCCCAAAGCGACGCATCCTATCACCCACCCAGGTACACAAGCCCGCAATAACGCCCGTAAGACCTGCTTCTGGACCTACACTCCCGCCGAACAACAGTGGCAGCAACGCAGCGAAGGACAGTCTGCCTATCTGGCTATAGTCATAGCGCCCCGTTTCCTTCACGGTGGCCATAACTTTGTTCAGCTCTTCAGGCTGAACCTTTACCTTCTTTGTGTATAAGCCAATAATGATGCCGCCCAATACACATACCAACAAAGGATATGGAATAAATCCGAAAGACCCTTGGCTAAGAATGGGAAATACATCAGCAGTAAGGGCACCAAGCCACGCGGGTACCGTACTCCACAAAAAGCTGATGCCCTTATCCATCAGAAAGAAGAACAGCCACACAAAAGCACCTGCTAAGGCACCCGTAACTAAAACACAAACAAGAAATATTATGCGGTTTACCGGTTTGGCGAGGTTTGGCACGAATCCTCCGAAAACAAAACGTGTAATGGAAGCAGTATAACGCGAGATACTCCTGCTTGCCGCCATTATCTTGTCCTCCCCGGACAACGGAGCCAGAGGGTATTGTCCCATTCCATGAATGATGTATCTTTGAACCCATATATAGCTTTCACTATCGCTATTATTAGGTAGACACAACACTTTTTTCTTTCGTCTTTTTTATCTTGAAGGGAACTCTTATGCCAAACACCTGGAACCCTGACACCTACACAACAGATTTCTCATTCGTCTTCCAGTATGGTAGCGATGTCGCAAAACTTGTTGATGTCAAACCGGGTTCTAGCGTTCTTGATCTTGGCTGTGGCAATGGAGTTCTCACTTACGATTTCAGTAACCGCGGAATGCACGTAATCGGAATAGATCATTCGCCAGAATTTGTTGCCACGGCACGAAAGAACTATCCTGACCTCACTTTTATAGAAGCTGATGCAACCAACTTTACTCTCGAAAAGCCGGTAGATGCTGTCTTTTCAAACGCAGTACTCCACTGGATTGCACGCGAAAATCATCCCAAATTGCTTTCTTGCGTACATAAAGCTTTGAAACCAGGTGGGCAGTTCGTCTTCGAGTGCGGAGGCTTTGGTAACAACGAAAAAATTCATGAGGCGCTTAAATACGCCTTCGCCAATCATGGCTTTGAGTATCATTTTCCTTTTTATTTCCCAACCATTGGTGAATATGCAGCACTTTTAGAACGCGCGGGGTTTCTTCCGACATACGCCATACTTTTTGATCGCCCAACGCCCCTTAAAGGCAATGACGGCATGGAAAATTGGATTAGGATGTTTATTAAAAAGCCTTTTGATGTCGTTACCAATGATAAAGAAAAAGACACTATTATTACCGAGGCCGTCGACATCCTTCGAGCCGACCTCTGTCACGATGGATCCTGGGTTGCCGATTACGTGCGTCTACGCATGAAGGCGTACACAAAGGAATAATCCAATAGATGAAACAATTTATAATTGGGATGCCTTACAGCCAAAATATCCCACCACAGCGCACCGCAAAAACCAGCGCTATCGCAAGCATCGAAACCTAGTCGAATCCAAAAAGTCTATAAAAACGCTGCTTTTTTCTGACGCAGACACATGTCTTGCTTTAGGCTAGTGTCCGCATTGTTTTTTGCCCCAAACACGGGGATTATCGTCCAATTTAGAAGGAACTATATGTCAAGCTTGCAAGAAGAAATTGCCTCAAGACGTACCTTTGCCATTATTTCGCACCCAGACGCCGGCAAAACAACCCTTACTGAAAAACTCCTGTTGTACACCGGCAGCATCCAAACCGCTGGCTCAGTAAAAGGCAAGAGCGGCTCGAAACATGCTGTTTCCGACTGGATGGATATCGAAAAAGAACGCGGTATTTCTGTAACGTCTTCGGTGTTGCAGTTTAACTATGAAGGCTGCTGCGTAAATATTCTTGACACTCCTGGTCACCAGGACTTTTCCGAAGACACCTACCGCACCCTAATGGCCGCCGACGCTGCCGTTATGGTCATCGATGCCGCAAAAGGCGTCGAAGCCCAAACCAAAAAACTCTTCAAGGTTTGCACGCTTCGCCATATCCCTATTTTCACATTCGTAAACAAGCTTGACCGCGAAGCGCGGGACCCATTCGAGCTTATGGAAGAAATTGAAACAGTCCTTGGCATTGGCACCTATCCCATGAATTGGCCAATTGGCTGTGGAATAAACTTTCGCGGCGTGTTCGACCGCCAAACACGCAAGGTTATTGCTTTCGATAGCGACGGTCGCGGCAATTCCGCTAAAAAAGTTCAAGAAATCGAAGCTGAGCTGGGCGATGAAGCACTTGACGAGCTCATCAGAAAAGACAACCACGAAAACTTAATGGACGATATTGAGCTTTTAGATGGTGCAGGCGACGAGCTCAATTTAGAAGACGTTCGCAGCGGAAAGTTATCTCCTGTATTCTTTGGCTCGGCTCTAACCAACTTCGGCGTTGAACCATTTTTGAAGGGCTTTCTTGAACTCGCTTCCACCCCACGCCCCTACAACGACTGCCTTACCGACACCCTGGTCGACCCAATGTCGGATGCGTTTTCGGGCTTTGTGTTCAAGATTCAGGCGAACATGGACAAAAACCATCGTGACCGCATTGCCTTTTTGCGTATTTGTTCGGGCAAATTTGAGCGCGGCATGGAAGCATTTCATGTGCAGGGCGGCAAGAAGCTCAAGCTTGCTACAGGCACCTCGCTCATGGCAGATGACCGCGCCATTGTAGACGAAGCGTATGCCGGTGACATCGTTGGCCTGTTTGACCCCGGTATTTTCAGCATTGGCGACACAGTATGCACTGCAAAACATAAGGTGCAGTTCCCTGCCATTCCCATGTTCGCTCCCGAAATGTTTGCGAAAGTTTCCCAGGTGAACACCTTAAAACGCAAGCAATTCGTTAAGGGCATGGAAGAACTTGCCCAAGAAGGCGCCATCCAGATCTTTCGCGAGTTAGGCGCAGGCATGGAAAGCGTTATCGTAGGCGCTGTAGGCGTGCTGCAGTTTGAAGTACTTGAACAGCGTCTGAAAAATGAATACAACGTGGAAGTGCGCAGACAGGGACTTCCCTTCTCTATCATCCGCTGGGTTGCCAACCCTGAAGAAGTTGATGTTCCCAAGCTTACCCTCACACACGACACCCTTCGTGTAGAAAACATGCGGGGCGAAAAACTTCTGCTGTTCACCAGCGAATGGAACCTGCGTTATTGCGTTGACCATAACCCCGACTTAGAGCTTTCAGAGTTCGGAAACGTAACGTTTAAATAAGATAAAACTCACCTTTTCCAAAGTTTTTTCTTGACAATCCAGGTTTCGTACAATTAAAGTGCACCTAGGTTGACAACCAAATACACCTAAACCGTTGAAGCGGGAGTAAAAGCGACTAACGCGCACACAGAGAGTTCGAGTAGCTGAGATTCGAGCAGTAGCAGGTCGCCACAATGGGCCGCAGAGGGCGCAGTTAAGCTGCGACGTAAGGACCACGTAAGTGTCCAGGATGTGATGGCATCCGAAAAGAGCACCTCGTAAAGAGGTGAATCAAGGTGGCACCGCGAGTTTTATAAGTAAACCCGTCCTTGAAAAGCATGTTTGCTGTTTAAGGACGGGTTTTTTTCGTCCCCAGACACAGGCAGGCAAACCATCACGAGACGCAGGCCACGGCCAAGGCCCCAGTCTCATCAACAAGCCAGCAGATGCGCAAAGGGCGTATCTGCACTAGCCGAAAGGACGATGAACAATGAGCAACGAAACCACCCAGACCGAGCCCTATCGCCTTTACCTGCGCGAGGATCAAATTCCCACCCAGTTCTATAACGTTCGTGCCGATATGCCCGAAAAACCCGAACCCATGCGTCTTCCCAATGGAAAAGTCGCTGAATTCGATGATATTCGCCCCGTATTTTGTGACGAACTCGTACGCCAAGAACTCGATGACGACACCCGCTATGTTGATATCCCCGAAGGTGTTCGCGAGATGTACAAAGTCTACCGTCCCTCCCCTCTTTGTCGCGCTTACAACCTTGAGCGTGCACTCGGCACACCCGCTAAAATCTTCTACAAGTTTGAAGGGAACAACACCTCAGGTTCTCATAAACTCAACTCCGCACTTGCACAGGCATATTACGGTGCTCAGCAAGGATTAAGCACAATCACCACTGAAACGGGTGCTGGTCAATGGGGCACCGCACTTTCCGAGGCAGCCGCACATTACGGTTTGGATTGCGAAGTCTTTATGGTTAAGTGCTCGTACGAACAAAAGCCCTTCCGCCGCAACATTATGCAGACCTTCGGAGCAAACGTAACGCCTTCCCCCTCAGATACGACTGAAATTGGCCGCAAGATGCTCGCCGACAACCCTACTTCCACCGGTTCTCTTGGCACCGCTATTTCCGAAGCTGTGGAAAAAGCCTTGCACGTACCCGACAATCGCGGTCGCTATCAGCTCGGCAGCGTACTCAACCAGGTTGTGCTACACCAGTCCATCATCGGCCTCGAATCTAAAACCGCACTTGAAGAACTCGGAGAATATCCCGATGTTGTCATTGGCTGCGCGGGCGGAGGCAGCAATGTTGGTGGCCTAATGAGCGCCTTCATGAAAGACAAGCTTGACGGCACGCATCCTGATATCGATTTTATCTGCGTTGAACCAGCAAGCTGCCCCTCTATGACGCGCGGACGCTACGCCTACGACTTCGCCGACACGGGCCAAACCTGCCCTCTGTGCAAGATGTATACGCTCGGTAATGGATTTATTCCTTCCGCAGACCACGCTGGCGGCCTGCGCTACCACGGCATGAGTCCCATTGTTTCCAAGCTTGTTCACGATGGTTACGCTCGCGCAGTAAGCGTTAAGCAAACCGAAGTCTTTGAAGCAGGTGTACAGTTTGCTAAGCTCGAAACCATTTTGCCTGCACCAGAAAGTTCTCACGCTATCAAGGTAGCAATCGATGAAGCCCTTAAGTGCAAAGAGACCAGCGAAGAGAAAACTATCCTGTTTGGTCTTACGGGCACTGGCTACTTCGACATGATGGCCTACGACGCCTTTATCAACGGCAAGATGGAAGACCACATTCCTACCGATGAAGAACTTGAGGCAGGATTTACAACCATTCCTGCAGTAGAAGGCATCCAAGCTGCAGGTGGCCTTCCACTGGAATAACAAACAGAACAACTAAACAATACACTACTTTGCGTATGCCTCTACCTGAACACAACAGCAATAACGGCACCAGCCACTAGGTTGGTGCCGTTATCAATAATTAAACACTCCATAAGTTAGCAATACCCAATGAAACACGCTCTCTCGCCCCGAGAGAACAAAGCCCTTGCATAGAATCCCAACCTACACACATTCGTATGTATTCGCAACTCCTACCAATAGCAGCAAAACATCAACGATTATTTCGCCCTGATAGGAGCGTCGTATACACCACCACAATGCGAGCAACGCGTTGCCCCTTCTTTTACCTCTTCAAGACAATAAGGACAAACTGGAGCTGCTTTAGCTTCCTCTTCTTCTTTACCAGTAATTTTTTTACCAATATTCTGTGCCTTGTTTACCGCTTTCACGAGCAAGAAAACAACGAAGGCAACAATAAGGAAATTGATACAGGCACTGATAAAGGCGCCAAAATCAATATCGGTACCTGGAACTACAAGCCCCGAAATAGCATCGGAACCTCCACCCGCTATGACAGTAATGAGCGGATTGATGATATTTGTGGTAAGAGCTGTAACAATCGAAGTAAACGCACTGCCAATGATAACAGCCACTGCAAGATCTACAACATTGCCACGATTGATAAATTCCTTAAATTCGGATAAGAACTTTTTCATATGTTAACTCTCTTTCCTTATAGAGGCTCTTTTATGTATCTTGACACTCTACCATTCCACCTGACTCAATGAATTTCACAGAGCTAATCTATACACTCTTCAGACTAACAAACCTCAAAACCTCTCACCCCGTTCACGGAGCCAGTAACCAATATCGCCTTTTTTCACAGACGAATTGAGTAATCTAGTTACCGACAATACATGCTCTACGAGAGGACACTCCCATGGCTATTGAAAAAGTTGTTGTAGCAGGTGGCGGCGTTTTGGGCAGCCAGATTGCGTTCCAGACCGCATATTGTGGTTTCGATGTGACCATTTGGTTACGCAGCGAAGGCTCAATTGGACGCACACAACCAAAAATCGATAGCGTATATAAATCGTATATTGAGGCCATCGAAGGAATGGCGGATGGCAGCGGTACTTGGTGTGCTGGCATTGCCGATTCCAATGCCCCTTTCAACAAAGAAGCTTGTTTAGCTAAGGTCGAACAAGCCTACAAAAATCTCAAGCTTGAACTTGATATGGCTAAAGCAGTTTCCGATGCGGATCTTGTCATTGAATCCATGTCAGAAGACCCAAAGGCCAAAATCGACGTCTACCAAAAACTAGCCCCACTTTTGCCGGAAAAAGCCCTTCTAGCTTCCAATTCTTCCACGCTCTTGCCAAGCCAATTCGCAAAGTTCACAGGTCGCCCCGAAAAATACGGCTCACTGCACTTTGCTAATTCCATCTGGAAAAACAACACCGCTGAAGTAATGGGTCATGACGGCACGAGCAAAGAAACCTTCGATAAATTGATGGAGTTTGCAAATCAGATTCGCATGATTGCACTGCCCGTGCGCAAGGAAAAGAGTGGTTACTTACTTAACTCTATGCTTGTACCGTTTCTTCTTTCTGGCCTGGACTTATGGGCAAGTGGCGTAAGCGACCCTAAGAGCATTGACATCGCATGGGAACACGGTACGGGGGCACCAAAAGGGCCTTTTCGTATCATCGACACCGTTGGCTTACCTACCGCATATAACATTGTGTTGCAATTCCAAAGTGTCCCTGGCCTTCTGAACCCTCTGTTTAAGAAGATGATGCTTCCCTATAACTACAAAACCATGGCTAAGCTTCTCAAGGAAATGATCGATAAAGGAGAGAGCTTTTACTAGGATTAGAACCCCAACAGCACCATCCCGCTAAAGCTCAGAATCGTCCGAGGTTAATTATGTGTTGGCTTCGGGCGATTTTCTTTTTAGCAAACCGCAAAATAAGTACCTAAGCAGCAATGCGACTTGAGTTGTACGGTATTTTTGGTATATCAATTATCATTACCCTTGCTCTGCCACTCACTTTTTTTCAGCCAAACAAATTGAGGCAGCATCTCCCTAGATGCTGCCTCGTAAAACCTTTTGTGCAACTGCGCTTATCTTTACTCTATTACGCGCTATTTATTCCTCCCTATTGCTTATGCTTGCGAGAAGCAAACAAACCCGTAAAAGCAGTGAATGCCGCCACGATTGCCGCTACAATACCGAGCCCACCGTTTGTATCGCCTGTTTTTGCCAGTCCGAAAGACCCAGCTGATTTATCTGTAACAGAAAGCACGGCATTTGCAGACTCACTTGCAGACCCCTCATCATCAAACGCTGGCGTTACGGGTTCGCCTTTCTCAATAACTACCGTGCGAGCGATTTCATCACTTTCCCATGAATCAATCGCGCCGGTTCCTGCAACACCAATAACCTGACCAAGCTCGCAATAAGACCCACTATTTCCATCGTCATTCCACTCATCAAACTGTTTAAAGTCACGCACAACGCCGCCTTCAGGCACGAGGATCTTTGACCCTCCCGTGACAGTGATCGTACTTGAAGGCACCGACCCAGGACTAGCGCTGGATACGCCATTAACCGCAATAATGGCAGCACCCTTACTTGTAGCTTTTACGGTAGAATTGTCAATCAAAATGGATCCACCCGCATGTTCACTTCCGCTGATCGAACTAATACCATAAGAAACGCCATGAGGGGTGCTCGAATCCGTTGTTATAGCATCAACGGAAGAGTCTTTAATGATGACGTGGGATTGATCATCTACCGCATAGGCATAAATCCCCGTTGCAAAGCCCAATTCCAGTTCGGTATTAATTGACACATTCGAACCATTAACGATGTTGACAGTTGTCGGAGCCCCTTTAGTTCTTGTATAAATTCCATTATTAAAAGCTGCTTTGTCAGACGCAGCAATAAAAAGCTTGGAGTTGTCAACTGTGACGTTACCCCCTTTATTGGGCACATTGTTCAAACCATGGGTGTAGCGCAAACCATCCTCTACCGTTGTATATGGCACGCCATTTATTGCCTCAATCCCAGAAGCGTCCAAACGCGTATTACCAACCTTGTTTGCCTGGATGGTCACATCGGCTCCATCTTTAATGACAACATCTCCCCCATACGTTGAAATTCCGATCGTTGAGGGAATTTCATATCCTTCGCCCTTAACGTTTCCTGTTGCATTTACATTCACCTTTGAGCCCGAAATAGTCACGTCTCCGCCCGCTTCGCCGTCACCTGTTGCCATAATCACATCGGTATCGGCAGTGGCATTAAGGGTGCCCTCCCCTTGGATGGTAAGATTTCCCTGATCAACAGTGAGTGCACCGGCGTTGTTTTCGGGCGCAGCATTGTTGGTAACGCTATTTTCTCCCGCCAGGTTAACTACCAAATCGCCCTGGGCACTAATAGGTCCACCCGTGTAGCCATTCAGATTTAAGTCATCTTGACCATCCCACATCCAGCCCGTACCCGATGCTCCTGTGGTTTTGTCCGAATACTGTGTTCCGTCAACATTCACCCAATCGGCTGCAAACGCCAAATTCGGACACATGAGCGCCGCACTAATCACCACCGCTGCCGCCATTGCCGTTGCTCGCCGCGGTAAACCTGAACGAATATCTACCCCAAAACGCTGACGCTCCGCATGTTTTCCGCATGACTCATAGGCCAAGCCTTTCGAAAAGGGAGTTGTCTTTGACTGTCTGTCCATAACGCATCCGCCTCCTTTTTTATTCACCCTCAGCAAAACTATGCGTTTTTCGATTCCCTCCCATATGCATCAATCGCTCAAAAAACTCGGGGATACCGGTAATGAGCACCCTGCAACAAGAAAAGAATCCATCAGTTAAATTGTTTCGGATTTACCCGCATAGGAATAGGTTCGTATATATGTACAAGCTTGCTGACCTGGTGTTTTAATTGGTGTTCAATGAATTATTCTTCCCAAAATTGCAAAAAGCCAGACCATACACCCATCGAGAAAGATATTTTTCACCTCGATGAAACCTCGAATCTCAGTTTGGTTATACAATCAAACACGTACGTTTTATTCATCACAAACCCGAAAGAACCGCCTGTGCCCTCGTTTAATGCAAAATTACTTCGATCGATTGCTGGACTTGCCCTCTTCACATTCACTTTCTTAGGAAGTGAATTTTTCTTTGATCGACAGATGGGACTTCTCACCTCTGCAGAACAGGTTGTTTCTGCTCAAGCGGCAATTCTTGGAGCAAGCGTTATTGGTTTTCTGGCCTATGGGGGCATTTCAAAGGTTTTTAAGAAACAAATTCAACAAATCATTGTTTCAGCAATTGAAGCAGCAGGAATCATACTTTGTCTTTTTGTTATAGCAACCTCAAACGACATTGTCACCATGCAAACGCTTGGATGCATTGGCTTTTTCTTGTTTGGTTGCCTAGGAGCAGAAGCCCACTGGAATATGGCATCCCTCTTTTACAGAAGTCCATCACTTGCAAAAGGTGCAGCATCAGCCTATGCCGCAGGTATTCTTCTTCAATTCGCTAACAATCTTATTATCCCCTCAGGAATGCCTGAAACCATTACCTTAAGTGTTGGAGTCATCTTTCTTTGCGTGCTTTGTATTCCAGAAAAGAACCAGGATACAAAGCATCCCATCCAAGAGGGCACATCAAAGAGCACCGACTCTCTTGAAACTAAAAACTCACCTTTACCCAAGCAACCGCTTTCAAAGGCTCTTTGGTCTATCGCTTTAATCGTGCTGTTGGCGTGCATGTTTTCAACCCTTGATAACGTGATTACCTTTGCCGATGCGCAAGGGGCAATCTCAGTAGAAACATGGCCACGGCTGCTCCTTGCCGCAAGTAGCCTTGTTGCCGGATTCTTATTCGACATTCGTGAACGCCAATACATGGGTTTTATCATGTTTGCGATCACGGCGCTTTCAACCATTTCCATCTTGGCAGTTGAAGCAGGTGCAAGCCCCGTAATAGGCCTTATTGTCTTCTACCTAAGCTCAGGCTTTTTTGTAACATTTTTCACTACCATTTTCCTGCAGCTTGCGCCTCGCATGCATACACCACAACTATGGGCGGGAATGGGGCGCGCGGCAAACAACTTGTGCGCATTTACCATTTCTGGAGCATCTCTTGTCATAACCCAATCAAGTGTTCCTGTTGTTATGATTGCCTCACTCCTTCTCTTCGTGTGCGTAATTGTTACGTTCATTGGCGCAGGATGGTTTCGTCTGCCTCCAAACGAACGCGAACGAGCAACCTTTGAAGCAGGAAGAGT
>ENA-OZFE01000214-OZFE01000214.1-human-gut-metagenome-genome-assembly--contig:-NODE-214-length-26627-cov-5.348412_pt1 | contig 26627 bp, 23 predicted proteins | sample MGYA00245077_ERZ653627 | MGnify/ENA primary metagenome ERZ653627 (study PRJEB26926, sample SAMN06165121) | human gut metagenome | biome: ENVO:00009003; feature: ENVO:2100002; material: ENVO:00002003...
GGTCCAGAGTTGCCTGAGAGTGTATTTAAGTTAAGCTACGGACCCGATTCAATTAACTAGTGATCTGTACGTTACATATAAACTATTAATAAGAAAAATAGGTCAACTATTTTGACATAGCTTACTATTGTAGAAAACGATAGGAGTGGAATGTGTGGTCATGGAACAAATAAAAGCAGTTTCCGTACAAAGAAGAACTTAGCTACCGCATTTGAAAAACTCCTCGAGTCGCACTCATTCGATGCTGTTACGGTTAAAAAACTCGTCGATGAGTGCGACTATTCGAGACAAACATTTTATCGCCACTTTGCCGATAAGTATGATCTCGTTCTTTGGATATATCAAGAAATGGTTCAGGACACTGTGCAGCGAATAGGGGAAGATCTCTCTTGGTTCGAGGCGGTGGTGACAAAACTCGAAATAATGAGAAGTAAACAAAGTTTTTACTCCGAAGTATACAAATCAAACGATTATAACGCTCTTATTGTTCGTGATGCTGATATTGTTCATGCTTATTATATCGAAAACATTGAACGTTTGACTGGAAACGCGGTTCCCTTTAGGGAATCGTTTCTTCTAAAGTTTTATGCAATAGGTGCGACTAGGTCAACTGCTCTGTGGGCTAGGACCGGTATGAAAGAAGACCCTCGCCTTCTCGCTGAGTTGTATAGTGAAATGCTTCCCAGCTTCACAAAAGAGATCTTTTTTAATAAGACGGCAACAACGATTCACTTCGATTAGCTATTTTTTGTAGAAGCTGTCGCTAACCTTATATACGTCAATTTCCCACTGACGGCGATGACTCTTAGCGACCGTATCAAGAATCAGACCCGTAACAAAAGAAAGCGCGCTACAGCCTGCCAATGCCAACGATCCCAGCATGGTTGGAATGCGAGGGACCAACCCCGTGTTGAAATAGTCAATAAATACAGGAACTGCGGCAACTACCGCCAAAACAAGCAACAACAATGCCAACCAGCCGAAGAACGCCAATGGCTTACAGTCTTTAAACAACGAAGTAATAGCCTTCAAAACTTTAGCACCATCGCCAAAAGTCGAAAGCTTTGAATAGCTGCCTTCGGGGCGGTCGCGATAATCAATAGGTACATCTTTAATGCGCCAGCGTTTATCAACCGCATGAATTGAGATTTCGGTCTCAATCTGGAATCCTTCAGAAAGCACAGGCATCGTTTTTACGAACACGCGATTAAAAGCACGATAACCCGTCATAACATCATCAAAGGCATAGCCATAAATAACTTTAATAAGCCAGCGAACAAGATCGTTTCCAAAACCATGAAAAGCGCGGTCGTTCTCTTCACCGTAGCTGCCATTAGAAAGACGGTCTCCCACCGTCATGTCGGCTTCATCCTTCGTTAAAGGCTCAAGAAGCGCTGGGGCAAATTCAGCAGGGTAGGTGTCATCACCGTCAACCATAATGTAGTAGTCCGCATCAATATCGCGAAACATCTGACGAACAACGTTACCTTTGCCTTGACGTCCTTCAAACCGAACAATAGCGCCATGCTCACGCGCAATTTCTGCCGTATTATCACTGGAATTATTGTCGTACACATAAATATCAGCATCGGGCAAAACGCGCTTAAAATCGTCCACAACCTTAGCGATAGTAACTGCCTCGTTATAACAAGGAATTAAAACAGCAACTTTTTCTGACATAAGGGTTTCTTTCTATGGGTTCCATTGTTTGTATGCCTTTGATTTGCTACATGAGAAATTGTAAAAACACATACAACTCCTCTAGCGTGTATTGTTGTATACAGTAGGAATTATAGCAGGCAAGTACCTTGCAGCAAGCAATACGCTTATTGAGCATATCGATAACACCACATGCGCCCATTCAATGGCTAATTGCTATGATTTTATGAATTAAAATTCGGTGCAATTGGGTTATCATCTGTAACGTTTTTGTCGACAGGTGTATCTAATTTTATTGCACCACAATTGGCAAGGTGTTGTACCTTCTCCTTAGAAACTCCAAGCTCGTATAGTACTTCTTCGGTATCTTGTCCTAGTCGTGAAGCTTCCTTAAAGTTCTTAATATTGGTTGGTAAACTTGAAACGCCGTGTGGAATATTAGTCTGCAATACGCGACCAACATCAGGAAAATCAACAAAAGCAAGCATGCGGGATTCCTCTTTGATCATTTGTTCGATTGCCTCTGTTTTTGTTGGAACGGACGAGATGCTGTATTCTTTGTCCGCAAGCCATTCTTCCCATTCTGCCAGTGTCTTACCGCTTACAAGCTTCTCCATCACTTCAAACGCCCAAGGATCTTGCCACCTGCGTTTTAGACAGCAATCTTCTAATTCGGGAGCTCCTGCATCATGAACAAAAGGTACCCAAAACTTTTGTTCCAAAAGAGCAAAAGCCATTGTTTTTCCGTCTTTTGTTTTGTATAGGTTGTATCCCACAGAAGGCCTTTCATGGTCATCTCGTGTGTGAATTCCGCCGTTGAAGCACCAACGTGAATCAATCATCGATTGCCACCAAATAAAACAATCAGTCATAGAGATATCAATATATGAGCCTTTGCCCGTTGCTCCACGATTAAGCAATGCAGCCATTATAGATTGACCAGTAACCATTCCTGCGGCTAGATCGACAAGAGATAGAGGGAAAGCGTTGTCATCTGCTAGGCTGATATACCCCGTAAGTGCTTGCATATTTAAGTCGTGATATGCCTTGAGGGATCGTTCATCATTTTGACCAAAGGCAGAAATAGAAGCATAAACAATTTCAGGGTTCAAGACTCTAACGGTCTCGTAATCAATTCCTAAACGTTTAGTTACGCCCGGACGGAAACTTTCAATAATGACATCTGCTTTTGATGCTAGTTCTAGGAAATACCCCAGAACCTCCTTGTCCTTTAAATTAAAAGATACGGATTTTTTGTTTCGGCATAACGCAGTACTATAGTAGGAAACGCCAAAGCGCGTAGGGGCATCGTGTCTGCAATAGTCTCCCTGCTCTGTATCTTCCACTTTTATTACGTTTGCTCCCCAATCAGCAAATGGCTGTGTAGCATATCCACCTGGCAAATAGCGGGTTAAATCTAATACCACTAAATTAGAAAAAGCATTGTTCTTATTCATCACTAATTCCTCCTTTTTTATAATTCCTCCTCTCCTCATATTGCAAACAGTCTGGTTATTCTTCTAATTCAAAACGCGTTTTCTTCTATCTATTAAGAAATATTTCGTTTTGTAATGAAGAACAGGATCATTGCTATTAGTTTTTCATTTTCGCTCCCAATATCGTTTTTTATAGAAACGAAGATAGACGTTTTTTGGGGGAGGAGGATCGCGTAAAAGAGGAAGAGTCTATCGATTTTCAAGAAAAAGAGGAGGGAAAAATGAGTTCATCAAACGAAATTGAAGCACGACTTGACGCAGTTCAAGATTCCGTTGCGGGATCATTGCAAAAGTCTTATCACGGCATTGCCGCCCGTCTTGACAGAATTCCATCTGGCAAAGCATTGCGAATTATTTTGTGGCTTGCAGGCGGTATCTGCTTTTGCGATTCAATTGACATGAATATCGCGGGACCGATCATTGCGCAATTCCTTGTGTCGGGTTGGTCTGATTCGTTCCAAAACGCAACTTTTGTTTCTATGACGGCGTTTGGATACTTGGTTGGCGGATTGGTAGCGGGTGTTGTATCTGATGGTATTGGGCGCAAAAAAGCTTTAATAGTGTTCCCGACGATCTTTACCGCTTCTGCTATTGTCGCTGCTTTTTCGCCTGACATGCTATTTCTTACAGTATGTAGATTCCTTATGGGAGTTGGGCTCGGGGCAACGTATCCATGTGGCTTCGGAGCTATGAGTGAGTTTTCTCCTGTAGAAAAGCGTGGACGCTATCAAGCATGGGTGGGATTAATCGCGAACACAGGTACACCAGTAGCAACTTTGCTTTGTACATTCCTGTTGCCGGTAGTTGGATGGCGCGCTATATTCCTTATTTCTGCAGGTATGGGTGTGATTATCATCCTTTGCATTATAAAATGGCTGCCTGAATCGCCTCGCTGGTTAGCAAACAAAGGGCGTAATGACGAAGCAGATGCACGTGTAACTTTTATGGAAAATCAAATGCGTGAACTTGGTCACGTTGTAGAAGATATTCCTGACGAAGAAATTGCTAAGATGGTTGAAGAGGCAAAGAATCAGCCAAAGGAATTGCCTTATCGATTCCTTTTCACCAAAAAGATGCTTCCAAGAACTATCGTTGCAGGGACTATTCAATTTGTAAATTTTGTAGTTGTTTACACGATCATTGCATGGACGCCAACAATCTTCGTTCAAAAAGGGTTGAGCGTCCAGTATTCGACTGCGCTTACTACTTTGATTCTTATTGGTATTCCTGTTGGCGTAGCTCTACTTAGTGTTTTTGTTGACAAATTTGGACGAAAGCCGCAGTTGATTATTGGCTTTTTAGGATCTGGTATTCTTGGCTATCTTTGGACGCTCATACCAATTGATCAAGTAATTCTTATTGTTCTTGTTGGATTCTTTATGGCAGCATGGACGTATTACTGGAGTCTTATTTGTTCTTCTGTTTATTTGCCGGAGCCATTTCCAACACAAATTCGCGTTAGGGGTGCTGGTATGGGCAACGCTATAGGCCGTATTGGCGCTATTATTTCGCCTTATTGGATTGCCGCACTTCTTTCTTCGAGCTTTGGGGCATCGGGGGTTTATATCGTAAATGCCTTAATCTGCATTGCTGGGGCGATAATTGTTGGAGTACTAGCAATCGAGACTACTGGAAAATCTCTCGAAGAAGTTAATGCAGATGTTCTTGAGGACGCTGCTAAGTACGAAAAAGCTAGTTAATTTTGACAACTGGCCTATTCAAGTAAACAAATTGCTTTTTACGTCTAGCATCAGCTGTCAAAAAAAGTCAGATTGATGCTAGACGGATTTTTTTTGCGTAATCATTTCAGCTGATCATTATCACGATTTCGATAAAATTCATGAATGAGTACAGTAAAAAAGTACATTATAAAATACGTAGCAAATCGCCAAATTCCCCTTCGTTTTGCTACCGCTGCTGTCTAGGAGATTGGCGCATATGCTTTTCAAATCATTTCGAGAAAAAAGAAAAAGAGAGAATGAGTATTTTGAACGGGTAATTGAGGACGCTAAAAGGCGGGGGTGTCAGCAGATTCTGTTAGAAGAGTCTCTATGGGGAGAAGAATGGGAACACGAAAAACCTCTTCAAGAATTCAGTGAAGAGGAACTGCAACTTCTGAGTCCGATTTCTCAAAAGGCATATTGTTCCCAGATCGCTCCGGACGTATTTAAGGATAAAGTGGCACTGGCCATATCTAAGGAGCTTAATTTATATCCTAATGTCCAAGCTATTAAATCTCAGTGCTTTTTGACGTCATTAGCCGACGTCCATTATATTCGCGAAATGCGAAAGTATTTAAAGAGAAATCCTCGAGCGACGGTCGTTGATGTAAATTGCAATTTCAACACATTGTTCTTTCAGGTCTACAACAAAAAACTAAGATGGTTCAATGTTGACAATGAGCTCATCCTGAGTCTTCGAAGTAGATTGGGACTGGATAGTCATCGGTTTATTGAGCAAATTCTTTGTCATCAGCAAGATGATTTCGATTGGCTTACTAAAATCCCTTATCATAAAAACAAAGGTCTTATCGTTTTACTGAATGATTCTCCAAGAGCATGGAATCCAAGAGATCTTAAAAACCTCCTTATTACTCTTCAAAACAATTATCCCAACTCACTTGTTCTCCTTAATTGTTCTGGAGGAAAAGCTGGAATCAATCGCGACAAGTTCACTTTCTACTCACTTAACGCAAAATCTCCTCTTCATGCATGGTTAACTAATGCAACAACAAGAATATACACATCTAGCAGCCTAGATAAAGGTGCTGCCGTCAACCTAAAAACTAAGCTAAAACAAGAATTGAAGCATCTTCACAGAAATGGTCATCAAATATTGGTGGACATAAAGTTTTAGCGCATATATAAGCTAGCTATGTCGTTTTCAAGGAAGCAAGATGAATAAAACTATGGCAGCGTTGAAAACCGAAATTCACAGCAAACAAAGAGAGAATAAATGCGATACAGAAGATATTAATTCTCTTATCGTCAAACGTATTGGTGATGATGGAAGATATATGACAAAGAAGAGAATTAGATCTCACCATTGCTTAAATTTTTTTGCGGCATGGGGTGTTGTCTCTCTTCTTCTAACCTTACTCTTCTCATCCCTGGCTTATTTGCAAGGGCAAGCGCTATCGCCTTTTGAGTTAGTAGCGACTGGTGGCAATATGTTTAAAGGCTTCTTTGTTGCCGATCTTCTTAGAATTGAAGCGGCTTTTTGCTTCATCTCAGGAATTATTTATGTTGTTCTTCATCTTTCAGGTTTTATATGGCTTTATGAAAATGGTCGACGTATTTTGATAATCATTCTTAGCGTAGTTCTAGCCTCAGTTTCCTTCGCGTGGTTTCTGTTCTTACTTTCTTTGGGGATTATTGAGCCATTATCTCTTGTTTCAATTGCGGCTATGCTTTTGTTTTGGTCGTTTTCTTTTCAAGTTCAAAAGGAAAAAAGAGAGGTGGATTTGTCGGTATGAATGTTGCTCAATTAAGGTATTTTGTTGCTGTTGCTCAATTGGAGCATTACAGTAGAGCTGCAAAAGCGCTCTATATCACCCAACCCGCCCTTTCAAATTCCATGAATAGGCTTGAAAAAGAACTCGGAGTCCAGCTTTTTGAAAACATTGGGAGAAACATTGTTCTTACCCCGCAAGGGAAGGATCTTCTCATTTCTGTTTCTGCTGCACTAAAGGAACTTGACCGAGGTTTTGAGGTCATTCGAGACCACGGGAACAATCAAAAGAAAATTGCACGTATAGGAGCCGTTGCCTCTATTCTGAGAGGTCCTTTATCTTCCTTTCTTAATATTTATAATTCAGATTCTGAATACAAACTCACCTTTGAACTTTCCCAACAAGAGACAACAAAAGAGTCTATTATCCGTTTGAAGAATGGAACTTTTGATTTTGCATTTTGCGGTTACCCTGTTGGTGAGCCAGATATAGGCTGGATTCCACTTTTTTACCAAAGCGCTATTGCGGTAGTCGAGTCATCACATCCTTTGGCTAAGCATGATATTATTTCGTTAAATGATATTAAAGACTATCCCCAGCTTTCTTATAGGCAACCCACCTATATGTATTATGCTTTTGAAGATTTCTTTAAGGAAGTTGGATTAAACCCCAAGGAAGCATTTGAAGATGAAATAAGTGCGCTATCTGTTATGGCTGTAAACAAGGACTGTGTTGGCATTACGCTTGATACCGCACGAGATGTTCTTTGGGACTCAATTAAAATGATACCGATTAGAGAACTCGACATGCCTTACCATTGCGTGGGAATGTCATATCGAAAAAGCACGGTTTACTCAGAAAATCTTAGGGCATTCATTGATTTTATTACCCAGATCTCAAACACGTATCATCATCTTGAACCCATCGAAAGAAAGTACTATAACTGACTTTGAGTTCATAACTGGGTGCATGATGAGGGTTTCATATCGGCATATCACCTGATCGGGTTATGTAATTCGCCTTCAAGTGATATAGGGGACGATAGCTTGTCGTCCCCTATATCTCGTTTTGCTCGAAGAACTATTAAAAGAACTTTTCTTCAATGAAATCGGTTGGCATTTCTTTGCCTGTCCATATTTGTTCGCCAATAGAAGCCTGCCATAATAACATGCCTAGTCCTGGAAGCGTTTTTAACCCTTTTTTATCGGCGTCTCTTAAAAGTTTTGTCATGGGGGGATCATAGACTGTGTCTGCGACAGCCAGACCTTCTGCCATATCTTCTGCGGAAAGGACGCTTTCGTTTTCTAGGTCGCCCATGCCTACACGCGTTGCATTGACAAAAAGGACAGACTCGGCGACGGACAATCTTAGAGAATCTTTGTCGGCTAGATCGATTAATCGCATTTTGCATCCCGTTTTATCGGAAATTTCTTTGATGTGTTTAGCTGCTCTATCAAAGAAGGTGTCTTTTGTGTTGTAAATATCGATCTCCGAAACACCATCAAGTGCTGCCTGTGTATAAATTGCAGAACCGGCACCACCAGCACCCACAACGGTAATCTTCTTGCCGATGATGTCCAAGTCGTTTTCTTGTACGTTTCTCATGAATCCTGCACCATCGGTATTATGCCCAATTGTCTTACCGTCTTTAATAACAACGGTATTAACTGCGCCCATTAATTCAGCAGCAGGCGAAAGCTCATCAAGGTATTGACCCACAAAAGTTTTATGGGGCATCGTAACATTGTATCCAGCAAAGCCAAGTGCTTTAAGTCCACGAACCGCATCTTCAAGTTCTTCGGGTCGAACGTTGTAAGCAAGATAAATGTAATCTAATCCAAGATACTCAAACGATGCAGTGTGCATCGCCGGAGACATAGAATGCTCCACTGGCGTCCCTATAAGAGCAACCGTCTTCGTGTGCCCTGTAATACTGTTGAGATGTGTCATTATTTTCCCTCCTTGCACCTTTAGTAAAGTTGAATTCTTTTTTCAGTTCATTAAAGATGCCTAATCCCTTATTTAAACAATAAGATTGGAAGGAAGATGAAGTCTACTTCCATATTGGCCTCTTTGTATTTCAAAACGAATTATTTTGAAGAAAAAAGATGAAAAAAGAGTTCGAATTCATTTATTGCTTTGATTGTCATTTCGTGTTCATGACATGTGTTGAAAGTGATTGATGTCCGTCTGCTCTCTAAAAACAAATCGCTCACAAGATGAGCGATTTGTTTTCTTTAAGAGTGAATCCAGATATTTTAATTATTAGTCTCTTTGAAAACTACGTCGTTGATTTCTTCAAGAGTTTTGCCTTTGGTTTCAACCCCCCAAATTGCTACAAGAATTGCTGCAACGCATGCAGTAAGAAGAGAAACCCCAAAGATACCAATTGCGCCGAGGTCGGTAGTCAGGAAATAAGCTACCCAAATTGGGTTAAGGATTGCCCCAATGCGCCCGAACGCATTTGCAAATCCGGCTGCACGAATTTTTACTTCTGTAGGGAATGGCTCTGAGAGATAGACGGAGCTGCAAATAAGCGACCAGTAATAAACCATTGCTACCATGATAAAGCCTAAAGCCATGATGAGAGCGGTTTGATCAGCAGGAACAAAAGACCACGCAAGGCCTAGTATACCCGATAACGGCATTAAAATGATAAGTTGGGGTTTGCGTCCGAACCTATCAACGAGCTGAGAAAGAATAAAGACGCCAAGCGGAATACCTAAGTTCATAACTACCGACATGGCAACAGAATAAGTGACATCAAATCCTCGTGTTACAAAAATGGTAGGAGTCCAGGAAACGATAGTGTAGACGACTACGAAGTTAGTCCAGCAAAGTGCTGCAGCTACGACTAAACGCTTTAAAAGTGCCTTGTTGGTAAATAAAACTTTTGTTGGAAGTTGTTTTACTTCGCGCTTTCCGGCTTCTTCGGTGATGTACTTGTCGGAAACCTCTTCGATTGTATGTCCATGGGCGCGGGCTTCTTCTTCCCACTTACTAACAAGGGCGTTAGCCTCTTTGTGTTTGCCTTTCATGGCTAGCCAACGAGGCGATTCCTCCATGAATTTTGCAACTAGGAAGCAAACGATAAAGCCAGCAATGCCGCAGAATAAAAAGATAGCGCGCCAACCAAAAAGTGGTAATAAAATCAAGGAAACAAATGAAGCAAATGGCGTTCCGCAGTTAGCAATAAGTCCCACATAAGCTTGATATTTTCCTCGTTTATCTGGTGGTGTGTATTCCGTAAGAGCTGAATAACCTGCAGGATATGCAGCTCCTAGTCCAATACCCATGATAAATCTCATTACAATAAGAAAGGTCATGTCGGGTGCCAGCATGGCGCCAATGCATCCAACAGAGAAAACGAAAACGTTAACCACACATGCTTTAACTCGACCAAAATAGTCTGAAATCATTCCGGCAAGAAGACCACCAACTAGATAGCCAAAAGCTGTCATGGAAACAAATAGCGCATTCAGGCCGTTGTCGGACCATCCGCTTGCAAGAAGTTGCGCGATAATAGGGCCACCGACATTCATGTCTAGACAATCGCAAAAACAAACGCCGCCAATAAGCCACATTGCCTTACGTTGAAATTTTCCTGATGGAAGACGATCTAAACGTGCGGCAACGCCGTGGAATGATCCTTGGATTTCTTCGGTGCTCATAATCCCCTCCTTTTTAGGAACATGTTTCCCCCTTAATCAATGTCCAATATTTTTTCGAGTATCATCACCGGTGAATAACTACCCATAAAGCATTTGAATATATTCAATTTGTATTTACTAGATGTGTCGTTTTGAAATATAAAAGTATCGATTCATTATTTGAAATGTTAAATAAACCCAACAAGTGAGTCCTTTTAAATTGCTGATAATTAATTTGGGGTTGATTAATTAGAAGAGGTTTGACTTCTCAAATTTAAGGGGATTGATTTAAGTGTTTATTAAAGGAACTTCAAGTAAAGATAAAAATGCGTCTAAGAAAATGCGTGAACAAAAACGAGAACAAAACAGAGCTGAACGAGAGGCGTTAAAGGCGCAACGTGAACGACATAAAGTGCGTCAGCGCACTATTAATTATGATGAAAACGGCACGCGTATAGGGGACGATGGGTATCCAATGACAAAGGGTCGTATATGGCTTCATCGTCTCTATGACTGTTATTTCTTCTACATGATAGTTGCTCTTTTGGTAGGCGTAGCAATGGTTATGCTGTCTTTGTTTCAGGGTCAACAGATAAGCGAGTGGGAACTAGTGTGGACGGGTGGTACGCAGTTTAGAGGTTATAGTCTCGCTACTGTTTTGCGTGTCGAAGCATTGTATTTGATGTTTGTGGTAGTAATTTCATTGTTCAGCAATATGAAAGGCATGGCCTGGATGTACGATAGAGCTCCCGAGAGGGGAGTTAAGATGACAATCTATATTTCAAGTTTTGTCTCGTTCGTATATTTTGCCGTTTTTACTTATGTTATCGGTGTTCCGGACGTTTTTTCCTTCTTGACTCTTTGTATGAGTGTATTGAATTGGAAACTCTATCGAGATGTTAAATCTACTCGCGGGAGTTTAAAGAAGGCAAAAATTGCAAAAACAGTTGTGAGAGGTAAGTCGTGATTACCGCATGAACATTTCTTTAGCCTAAGCGCATCTTGTATCTGTTCTGCTCGCTGGTTTAATGCAAGCCGCTATAATGTTCACTAGTTTAATAAATGGATGTTTGGCTCTTTTCTTATGAAGTAATTTGTGGAGGGAGTTATTTCGTGAATTTAGCGCATTTATATTATTTCAGGAAGCTAGTCGAGCTTGGAAGTTATTCTATGGCGGCCAAGGAGCTGTATATTGCTCAACCGACGCTATCGCTTGCAATCTCAAATATTGAAAAGGAATTAAGCACTGTCTTAGTAAAAAAGAAAAGGGGCAATTTAGAACTTACTGTCGACGGAAAAGAACTTTTTGAGGCGGCGGTTATTGCAACGAATGCGGTCGATAATGCTGTGACGCTTATTCACGAGAGAGGAGCTCGTGCGCAAGGAAAATTACGCATCGGGTCGGTGTATTCAATCCAGAGCCAAGCCTGGTCAAAGGCTATACGTGCGAGCGGGGTCAGAACAAACTTCAACGCTCAAGTTAGCTGGGAGCAAGGAACGACTGAGTCTTTAATGCGGGATCTTAAAAATGGTTCTTTGGACGTAGTTTTTGCAGGACTCTTGCAGAAAAATGATCCAGAGATTGAGTCCGTTCCGTCTTTTACTCAAAGTGCAACTCTTGTCGTCAATTCTTCTCATCCATTAGCAAATCGCACAGAAGTGTCATTAGACGAGCTTGAAGGTATACCTATTATCACGTATCGCGATAAAACTGGGCCTTTCAAGGATGGGATTACTTCCTTATTTGCAAATCATCCACATCTTTGTGTGATGCATGAGCATAATGATGAAATAACTTTGTGCTCTTTGGTTACGGCGGATCCAAAGCTTGTTGCTGTTGCATGTCATTCATGGTTGGTAGATTCTTTTCCAGATGTTTCAACAATTGGAATAAAAGAAGCTCCGAAAAATTTTCATCAGTTCTATATTAGTTATATGAAAAAAGATCGAACTCCTTCTCTGGTTAGCGATTTTATAGATTTTATGAAGCGCTATGACTTCAATAATGTGTCTATATCAGAGAGTGATCGTTTTGATATTCCAGTTGATTTTTTTCAATAAACTTTTCAGGGGTTTATTGAAAAACTAAATCCTAGGCTGTCTTGTTAAAAGCTTTTAATTTGATTCTATTCCTCTCTTTGTTTAACAATTACCTTGTTGAGTAATACGTAGGCTTGACAGAGTAAAAAAGGGGGATTTATGAAAGTGCAAGATGTAACTGTAACAGACGAGTTTAGTGAAATAGTTCAAATCGGAATCATAGTTAAGGACATGGAGAAAACAAAAAAAGCCATGCTTGACGTTTTTGGTTTAGAGCCAGATGCTGGTGGAGAGTTTCTTTATAAGGATTGCATTTATAAGGGCTCCGATAAGCTAATTGATGCTCCAGTTTTGTCGTCTTTCTACAATTTCTTTAATATCCAGCTAGAGTTTCTGCAACCAATTGGGGAACAGTCAACGGTGTGGAGCGACTATTTAGACATGGGACAATATAGTCTTCATCACATTCGTTTTGACGTTGATGATCATGATCGCGCGAATCAGCTTATGGCCGACAAGGGCATTGGGATTTGGATGGAAGGCCATTCGTTAATTGATCCCACTTGTCGTTTTACCTACTATGATTCGCTCGAAAAGCTTGGCTTTATAGTTGAGGCCGTTACTCGTTCAAAGTCCTAATAATGCGGCTATCTGTTTTGTTTGAGTAAAACTGTTTGCTTTTCTATATTTGAGATTGAGGGGAAATCATGGAAAAATTTAGGCTTGCCGTTCTTGGTTTAAATCAGGGAGCAAAAGCTGCGCGTGATGCAGCTGTAAGTGATGAATTCGATCTGGTTGCAGTAGCTGGCTTTGGGGAGCAGGCTGAAACTATAGCATCTGAGTTGAATGTTCCTCTGTATTCGGATTACGTTGAACTTTTGGAGAATGTTGGTCTTGATGCTGTTGTTATCGCATTGCCGAATGGTTTGCATTTGCCTGCAACGGAAATTGCTCTTAATCAGGGAATAAAAAACATTCTGCTAGAAAAACCGATTGCGGATACAGAGGAAGACGCGCTCAAAATCATTGATGCATGTAAGAAAGCTGAAGCTAATTTACTGATTGGTCACCAGCGTAGATCATCAGCAACGACGCTGTTTTTAAAGAAGTTTATTGAAGAGGGGAATTTGGGAGATATTGTTGGTTTGCAGATTTCTGCAACATACGCCAAGCCCGATAGTTACTTCACTGGCTGGCATACAACCACTGGCCCTCTATTGATTAATGCGATTCATGATGTTGATGACTTGCATTATATAACTGGGATGCAGGTCAAGAGCGTTTATGCGGTTTCACGCAATAGTATTCGAGGCGGAGAGGTTGAGGATTCTACCTCGGTTCTTTTTGAACTCAAAGAAGGTCCTACGTGTACTTATTTTCTGTCAGATGGAACGCCTGCTCCTTGGGGTTATGACTTAGCTGCTCAAGAAATGCATTTTATTGACTGCTGTCCAGGCGAAAATAGTATGCGAGTATTTGGGACTAAAGGTTCTTTTGGCCTGCCAAATATGGATTATTACTACTACCTTCCAGAACGCTATGGGTGGACGGAACCTATGCAAAAAAAGCATTTCGAGGTTGGAAGACCTGATCCTGCCACCGCGACTTTAGCACATTTTGCTGATCTTTGTGCAGGTCGGGAGACTGTTCCTCGCTGCAGTGGTGAAGAGGGCTTGGCAACCCTAAAAGTTGTTCAGGCTATTCTTAAGTCTGCAGAAGAGCACAGGATTGTCGAGCTTGATTAGCCAAATTATGTAACGGAGTTTTATTTCTGAATGCAAAAAATCATGCTCGTGGCAACAGCATTAGGTTAATAGTCATGAATTTGAGTTGCTTGCCTTAAATCCCTTTATCTTCATGTGGGAGATTTTTGCTCTTGTTGTTTGGGGCTAGGTTTGAAAAACCAGATACTGTGGAATAGTGCGAATAATCGAGGAATGTGACATTGCTAGTGTTCGCAAGTAAAAATGTTTTTAAACAGGATTTGGTACTAGTAGAAAATAAAAACAAAAGGGAGGAAGTTGTTAATGGGTAAATCAGATAAGAAAGTTGTTTTGATAACTGGTGGCGCGATGGGCCAGGGACAAACTCATGCAGTTGAGTTTGCTAAAAAGGGCTATGCTTGCGTTCTCTTGGATATGCTTGATCCAAGTGATGAACGTTTTGCAAAAACCATTCAGCTAGTGAAAGATGAGGGTGCAGAAGTTCTTCCTTTGAAAACGAATATCTGTTCAACAGAAGAAATGGAAGCAGCTTTTGAGAAGGCATGGAATACGTACGGCAGACTTGATGTTGTGGTGGCCAATGCAGGAATTATCAATTTTAACTACACATGGGATTTAACGGATTCTGAAGTTGAAAAAGCTCTTGCGGTAAACCTTGAGGGAACTTGGAGAACCGATAAGTATGCTGTCCTTTATATGAGAAAACAGGGATATGGACGCATTATTAATATTTCTTCTGTTTCTGGACTCAAAGGAACCGCGCAGCTTGCAACGTACTGCATGACAAAGTTCGGCATTATTGGTCTTACCAAAACGCTTGCCTTGGAGCTTCAAAGTAAAGGACTACCTATTTATTGCAACGTTGTTTGTCCGACAAAGGTGCGAACGCCAATGTGTGAAACGCAGCAATACGTTGATTTTGTCAACAGCACGATGGGCAAAAACTTCGCAAACTGGCAAGAGATGTTTGATGACGAAAAGAATCCAGGTGGAATTAAATTCTTAAATCCTATCGATATTACCAAGATGGTTCTTTGGCTTGCTGAATCCGATGAGGCAACAAAGTTTAATGGGCGCGAAGTTGTTATCGATATGGGAGCGATGCTTTAATTCTGCGGTTGTTTCTAAAGCGTTTCAGGGGGTAATTTTCAGAAGGGGGTTCGTATGAAAGTAGATACTCTAATTGAAGGGGGGGCATGTAATAGACCCCTACCAAGGGGTAGATTGCGTTAGTAATGTAGCAATCAAGCATGGGAGAGTGGTAAAAGCGGAAGGAGAAATTGAGGCAGATATCGTAATAGACGCCTCAGGGAAGTACGTAATACCAGGCATGATTGATGCTCATGCGCATTTTTTGCCAAGCGGAAACTTGTTAAGCCATTGTGAGCCTGTTCTTTCAACTATTCCGATTGGAATAACGTATGCGGTTGATCAGGGAAGCGCGGGCGTTGCAAACTATCGAATATATCTGCAGAGATTAAATGATTCGATTTTGAAGCATAAAATCAATCTTTCTTTTGGCGATGTTGGGATAAGCGGCGTCGGAACAGTGGATGGTATATACCCGACAGAGATATACAACTGGAAAACTTGGGAGGGCAAAATTGATTTATGGCAAAAGGCCTTCGAGCAATATCCCGATGTTTTGAGTGGAATGAAGATACGTATTCCCGCTAAAGCTCTAAATGTAGATGGTCAAAATCAAGGGATGAAAGCGCTAGAAGAAGCGGTACGAATTTGCGACATTTTAGATAAGCCGCTTACTGTTCATGTTTGTGAAGCTCCGGGCCCAATGACGGAAGTTGCGAGTTTGTTGCGATCCGGCGATACAATGACCCATGTGTTCCATGGCGATGACAATAATACTATTCTTGATTTGAACGGTGAGATTTATCCCGAAATAATTGAAGCAAGAAACCGTGGCGTATGGTTTGACACGGCGGAAGATGTCGGAAATCACTCTTTAGAGGTTGCGAAAAAAGCGATTGAACAAGGCTTTTGGCCCGATGCAATAAGCACCGACACAACGCTCTATTCCATTTATCGTTCAAACAGAGTGCTGCTTCCGCATCTTATGTCTAAATACTACGATTGGGGAATGCCGTTGGTTGATGTCATTCGTTGCGTAACAGAAAATCCTGCGAAGCATTTTGGAGCTCTTGGTGAAGTAGGCACTTTGTCAGAGGGTGCTTGTGGTGATGCTGTTATTTTCGAGATTCGCGAAGAGTCAACTACTTTTACTGACAAGTTTGGAAACATTGAACATGGAGAGCATCTATTTGTTCCTTTATGCACTGTTGTTGAAGGGAATATCGCCTTTAGAAGTATGGATTATCTTGCGGATAACTAACGTGGGGAAACGAATAAACTTTAGGCTTATAGCAACTGGACGTTTTGTTGTTTCGTTGTGCTGGTTGGGGTTAAGACTCGGAAGGGTCTTAATCCCAACTTTTGTCTGCTTCGGTGAGGGAAGACAATTTATCTAGGTAGGGAATGATCTGTTTTGGAAATGTAGTTTGGCTTTCCGGCTGGCTTTAATTTTATGGGTTCGATGGTGCATCCAAGAGCAGTGGCGATTTTTGCAATAGTGCGCATTTTGAGATTTGAGCTATTAGAGAGCATTTTTGTCACTGCGGGAGGAGTTATTCCCATGAGGCTCGCCAAGTCTTTTTTCTTAAGGCCAAGCGCTTTCATTCGCAGAAAAACTTCAGACTCAAAATCAAGCGCTAGTTTTTCGGCCGTATTTTCGTAGGAAAAAGTAGAGGCTTTATCAGTGCCGAGAAAATCTTTACGGGATATTTTCATACTCAAGATGTGTCACTTCCTTTTGTCAATGCTATGGCTTGCTTCGTGCGTGGTTCTATTTGTCTGAGCATATTATTCATGCTTTTATCTTTGTGGGTTTCAAAGGCATCTAAAAGAACAAATTATGCTCCTTAACCTGTAAGTTAATTATATGATTAACTTACAGGTTAATTTAGATAAAGCCAAATATGCAGCGTTTGGAAGGAAAGAGTTTTAGTTTTAGATTTTCATGATGTTTTTGCTGAACGTCTTGGAAGGATTATTGACGTGATCGTAATTGCAGGCGCAAGTAAAATCTCAAAAAATCAGGAATTACGACTTTAAAAATACAAATTAATGCATAAAACACTAATAATTCGTAGCAAAAGTCACAATTAAGGCTAAATAATTACAAAATAATGTTAGAAATCACTAAATAATTCCAAAAATTACTAAATAACGTGTACAAAAATACAAAATAACAAGTCATTTTGTACAAATTAATTATATAAATACAAAATTCGGCTATTATTCGCAGATTTTTGCGTGTCCCCTAAAACGCGTCAAGAAATTGCGGATTATTTAGAAGTTGAGTCTTATTACGCCGCACGAAAGTATATTAATCCCTTGGTTAAGTCGGGAAAATTGAAGCTGGAGTTTCCTGATAGTCCGCGCAGCAAGAATCAGAGATACGTTAGAGCTTAGAGATGTTGGGGAGTTGAAGCTTTAGAGGGGGGGCAGCTGAGACTCGTAGGAAATTACGCTTGTTAACCTATGTCAAAGGAATAAATAGAAAACATCTAGTAAACAGTTTGCTTATTGTGTCGATAGGTTCGAATGGGTTGCTTGTGGTATTTGGGTTTCCTATTTGGCCATAGTCAGAAATTTGCCATAGAGTAGCTATGCGTTTTTAAAACCCTCTACTCTTTTTATCAAAAAATCAATTTCTTCTATAAGCTGCTGTTTTCTTATTTCTGGCATGCATCCGTCAAGTTTAGTGGTAATCAATTGTTTTTTAATGTTTGACAGCCAGTCAATTGTTTTGTTTTGATCAGTAGACAATGGGATATACGACATGAGATCCTGGGTGAATTCTTTTATTTTCATCTGACTCTTTGGGCTTGAAAGAGAAAATGTCTTTACGATTAATGCCGGAGGAACGAGAAGGATTAACCCTTTGTCTTTTTGGAGTATTTCTCTCATCTCCTTGGTCAGTTCGTTCCCGCATTCTTCGTTTGAATAATCTACTTGTAGCAGTTTGCCACTGGTTATATGGTCGCGGAAGGCTTCCTCAATGAAGCCGGATAATGTATTTAGTAAAACACTAGTTTCAGAGCCGTCAGAATAATCTAATCCTCTATATTTGAGAAGGCTATGTGCAGAGTTGACGTTTTTGCTTATGACCGATTTGCAAGAGATTTCTAGTTCATGATTTGACGGAAGATTTTTGAAGCCCCATTCAGACAACCGGTGGTTCCAGACTATTATTTCGGGAAGCAGTGTGACTGGGAAAGAGGCTTCCCGTATAATTGCGGTTAATCTTTCTGCTAAAGGAATAACTTCGCTGTCAGACATTTCCATTATGTTTTTTAAAGCATCAAAAGTATCAATTAATTCTTCTGTACTTGATGAATTGGGATATCTTTTTGCAATGTATTGTCTCAATTCCTTTTCAAGGACCGTTTCGCTGTTAGACGATCTTGGACAGTAGAAGTCTTTAATGCAAGGCAAGTCCACATATTTGTTATAAAGCTCGATTATTGACAAGTTTTTTCTTTTTTTGGGGGCCTGATGCATCGGAATCCCATTTTTCTGGTTCGACGGGGATCTTGTTCTCGCATATCTCAAGAGTTAGTTGAACGACATCGATAAAAGCTCGCTCTCGATTCTTAAGAGCTAGGTTATTATCGGAAAAGATGTTTGTGAGTAAAGTTTGTTCAATAAATAGTTTTGATTTCTGTATTGTTCGAATGTTATTGCATCGCACAAGTTGAGTTGCTTTATAAATACACCCGACTACATCAATACTGTTTCTATAAGAGGATAAATCTCCGAAAATATTGTCAATTATCTCTTTCGTGTTTGGTTGGTATAAGAGAGTTTTCCAAATCAGTTTTTCTTTTATATCTAAGTCAAACTGTTTGCCTTGTTTGTTTTCTTGCGAGGTGGTACTAGATATAAAGATTATTTTGGATTTCCTTGATTCGATTAAATCATTTACTGCGCCGAAAAGAGACAGATCATCACATTTTTCTGATCTTCTTTCCGTATCATCGAGTACTATCAAGTGCTTATTACTGATAAGTAAGTTAACTATAGTTTCGGCATTAAATTCGACACACGACAATGATCCATGAGAGAGCAGCACATTTGAGACTTGTTTCAGGCTTTCTTTTAGTGCAGTTCTTTTCTTTTTATTTGTTTTTCCTCCTAAATGAACGAATTCTGCCAAAATCCTTTCGTACAACTCTTTGGCGTTAGACAGGCCAAAGAGGGAAACTCGAATAACGTACTTCTTTTTCTTCTTTAAAAGGGATCTTAGTTGTTTTTCTATAAACCAAGTTTTTCTGGATCCCCAAGCACCTTCTATTGCGATTGCATATCTGCTTTCTTCGTCTTCGCAATAGTGGACAATCTCGTTAATAAGTTGTTGGTGATAATCGTTGTTCATGATCTCTCTTGTTTCGATAAGCATTTGAAATGCACCCTTAAGCAAACATATAAACTCTAACGCGTGATAAGGAAAGGTAGAGAACAATACTCAAAAATATACTGATTTGTGAGTAAGAATCAGTTATTAAAATGTCTTTATCCTAGATGCTAGCTAGTATGTTTTTATCCGAATATTCTTGTATGAGAGCACTTTGAACTGTAAATTAATTACGTATGTAAGTTGTGCCATTTGGTCACGTAAGAAAGAGACTCTTCAAAAATTCAATTCGCTTTTTGTGTATCTGCGAGTGAAGGGCACCTATTCTTGCGAGGAAAAAGGAGAGCAGATGACCTCCCATTTAACGCTTTCTAAAAAAATACTATCAATTCTTTTGTCTATTTTGTTGGTTGTTGCTTTTGTTCCAGCAGTTGCCTTTGCGGGAAATGACGCTAACGATGAAGTCGTGGCGTTTGATGAGACTGTGGCTGATCGACCCGTTTATGATGCAGACGATAGTTTTGGCGGAGTTGACGACTCTGATTTTGGCGGGGTTGACAGCTCTGGCGATACTGAAGGTTCTGGCGGCGGAACGGAAATAACTACGTGGCCCGATCCTTCAGGAAGCGATAATGGCACCACGGAGAATAATCAGGGAACCCAAGAGAGGAAAGAGCTCAAGGAGAACAGCTGGCGCTACACCAATGGCGAGCTTACGGTTTCTGATGAAAGCGAAGATGCTGGAATTGAGGCATATTCTACTCGATCAAATTCAAATAAACGCCCCGTCGCACATGGAATTGATGTAAGCGAACATAACGGAACGATCAACTGGGATGCCGTTAAAAATAGTGGGCAAGTCGATTTCGCTATTTTGCGCGTGGGGTATGGCGATGACTACAGTTATCAGGATGATAAGCAGTGGGCTCGCAATGTTTCCGAGTGCGAACGTTTGGGCATTCCTTATGGTGTGTACATCTACTCATATGCCACTTCGTGGAGTCAGCTTAATTCAGAAGTTAGCCATGTTAAGCGTTTATTAAAGGGGCATAATCCCTCCTATCCTGTTTATATTGACATGGAAGACGATTCCACCATTGGTCTTGGAAGAAATACCCTGACTCAATTTGCAAAGTCTTTCTGCGATCAAATTAATTCCGCTGGGTATACAGCTGGCGTATATGCCAATCTTAATTGGTGGAATAATTATTTATATGCTTCTCAGCTAGACAACTATGAACGGTGGGTTGCTCAATACAACAGCTCTTGTTGGTATGAAGGTGATTACAGTTTGTGGCAGTATTCTTCTTCGGGTAGCGTGCCTGGCATCAGCGGAAATGTTGATATGAATTATGAGTATGGCATTGGATTTGGGGACGCTGCGAACGCTCGAATAAAGTACAAAACGCACGTCTCCAATATTGGATGGCAAGGTCGTTGTTTTGATGGCGAAACAGCTGGTACTACAGGAAGAGCTTTGCCCGTAGAGGCTCTTCAGGTTGATTTGGGCAGCGCTATTTCTTCGCAGTATTCGGGGTCAATTCAATATCGCAGTCATGTTCGCAATATTGGTTGGGAAAGCGGCTGGAAGTCAGATGGGGCGACATCGGGAACTACCGGCAGAGCTTTAAGCGTAGAGGCTGTACAAATACAGCTCACAGGGGAAGTTGCTTCGCACTACGATGTTTACTATCGGGTTCATTCTTCAAGTGTTGGTTGGCTAGGTTGGGCAAAAAATGGTGAAAAGGCAGGAACAGAAGGCTATGGCTATCCAGTAGAGGCAATAGAGATTCAGCTGCTTCCAAAAGGATCGGAGGCTCCCGGTGATCTCGGAAATAGTTTTAAAACTGCACAAGTGAAGTATGAGGCTCACGTCTCCAATATTGGATGGCAAGGTCGTTGTTTTGATGGCGAAACAGCTGGTACTACAGGAAGAGCTTTGCCCGTAGAGGCTCTTCAGGTTGATTTGGGCAGCGCTATTTCTTCGCAGTATTCGGGGTCAATTCAATATCGCAGTCATGTTCGCAATATTGGTTGGGAAAGCGGCTGGAAGTCAGATGGGGCGACATCGGGAACTACCGGCAGAGCTTTAAGCGTAGAGGCTGTACAAATACAGCTCACAGGGGAAGTTGCTTCGCACTACGATGTTTACTATCGGGTTCATGTAAGAAGTGAGGGCTGGCAAGACTGGAGGAGTGCTGGGCAAATTTCTGGCACTACTGGAAAAGGTTTAAGTATTGAAGCAATTGAGATAAAGCTAGTTGAAAAATAAAAAGGGCATAGGGTCAGTAATAGTTTGCTGTGAGTTTTAGAAGAACGATTTCAGTGAGCGAGTCAATAAGGAGTATAGAGTGGATTTACGCAAACTAGTAATGAATTTTTCTGTTGCATTGTTTGCGCAAGGGTCCAGTTTGTTTATTAGTTGCTTACTTGCTCTTTTTGTGCCAAAAGTACTTGGTATTGATGAATATGGCTATTGGCAACTTTTTATTTTTTATTCAAGTTATGTAGGGTTTTTTCATTTTGGACTAAATGATGGTATCTATCTTTTGTTTGGTGGAAAAACGAGGGAAGAGATTGATAAATCATCAATAAAATCTCAGTTTTTATTTGTGGTGGCTATGCAGTTAGTCATTGCAGCTTGCGTTGTGGTTGTTTCGTTTTTTACGGTCGATGATTCTCATCGAATGTTTGTAGTTGCAGCGGTAGCGTTTTTTATGGTTACAGGAAATGCTACGAGTTTTCTCGGCTATATTTTTCAAGCAATGAACGAGACGAAACTCTATTCATTTTCAGTATTGGTAAATAGCCTCGCTTTTCTTTTGCCGCTAGTCGTTCTCCTTGTGCTTAGAATTTCCTCCTTCGAGATATATATAGTTTTTTATTTGGTAGCAAAAGTTATTTCTCTTATTTTTTGTCTGCTTCGAAGCCTCGACTTTCTTAAAGTTGCGTTTTTGCCTGCATCAAAAACGTTTAAAAGGTCTTTTGAGTGTATGAGGGTAGGTATTAAGCTGACTCTTGCAAACGTTTTAAATATGTTAATAGTAGGCGTGATTCAGTTTTTAGCGGACTGGGAATGGGGGATTGAGTTTTTTGGGCAAGTCTCTCTTGCTTTTTCGATGGTTACTTTTTTTATGACTTTTATTTCTCAGGCAAGTATGGTTCTTTTCCCTGCTCTAAGGCAGGCCAACAAGGCAGATTTAGTTGCTTTCTTTGAGGGAACCAGAGATGCAACGAATTTCTTTTTACCTGGTATTCTTGTTTTATACCAACCTTTTGCGTGGATTTTAACTATTTGGCTTCCGCAATATGCTTTTAGTTTTCAGCTGTTTTCTTTCTTATTTCCTATCTGTGTGTTTGATGGAAAAATGGATGTGGTGGGAGCTACATATTTGAAGGTGATAAGGGGAGAAAAAGCGCTTCTTCTAATAAACTTTACCGCTGTAGTAATCAGTGCATTAGGATCGTATTGTGGAATAGTTCTCTTTCATTCGATTGAACTAGCTATTATTTCGGCGTTGATTGCGATTATTTGGAGGTGCTTTTTTTCAGAGTATCTTGTTGAAAAAAAATTGAACTGTGGTTCGAGTAAGACGAATATTGGGCTTGTTATTCTCACATTGATATTTATAGTTTCGAACGTTACCGTAGGGGGTTTGTTCTCGACGGTATTTTATCTATTTGCCTATACTTCTTTTCTGTTAGTAAACAGAAAAGAAGTAATCAATATCCTCAAGTCAATTTCTTCCGCTTTAAAATGAAAATGCTACTTTAAGTGGTTTTTTCCGAGTTGCTCAATAGATTGAACAACTCGGGCTGTTGGATAAAGAATATTAAAATGGTAACTAATTTTGAAGAGAAGCAATGCGGCTCTGTGCGTAAAAGGGATTTCTTTTGGCTTTGATAGCTTGATATAAGGGTTAATTCTCATATTTGGAAAATAATCATCAACAATTTCTTTGCAGTGGGCGCAGGTAAATCGGAGGCCTTTTTTTGTACTGTTTCGACTGAAAGAGTACAAAAAACCAGCGAGAGCCTTACAAATGACATATTCAAGTACGACTTCGTACTCTTTTCCTCGAATTTTTCTTACGGTATCAATCGCTTTTTTTAGTCCGTTGTATGGAAAAGATCTTGACTCGTTATCCGTCTTTAGTCCTTCTTTTCGTACGCCATCTTGAACGGATCCGTCATGTACACGATATCTGTAGCCCAGATACGATAGGGTAACATTATTTTGAGCAATTGAGTTTGTCATAATACCAAAAGGGCCGTCTTCCATAATCTCATTTTCGACAAATCGAAGATTATTATTTGAAACAAGATCTGTTTTAATGATTTTTGCACATGGACTGTATTGAAAGACGTGTTTGAGCGATCCGAAATTCGCAATCCACTGGGAAGGATCTCTTGTTTCAAGGATTTTTTCCGTTTTAGTGTCAAATTTTTGGTAGCCACATGTGACAAGATCTGCGCGTTTTGACGTCGCTGCGTTTATTAAAACTTGAAAATAATCCTTCCAGATATAGTCATCTCCGTCTATAAATGAAATATAATCTCCTTTTACGAGTGGGAGAGCTTTGTTTCTGGCTGCTGCAGCCCCCTTGTTTTCTTGTTTTATAGGAACAATCAAATCGGGATAACGATGATAGTAGTCAGTTATTATTTTTTGCGTTTCATCAGTTGAGCCATCGTTTACTATAATGATTTCAAGAACTGGGTATTCTTGCGCAATTATGGAATCGAGACAATCTGTAAGATAACTTGCGCAATTGTATGCAGGAATAATCACTGAAATGCTGTTTTTACCTTGGTTCAATTATTTCTCCCTAGAATATAGAGTGCAGGTATGTGGTCATTCGCGTTTCTTCATGGTAGACCATTTTCGCGGAGCAAAGCAAGAAAAAACCACCGTTCTTTTTAGTATAAAATGGGAGAACTAGTATCGCTGAGCAATAGTAGGAGAAGGATGAAAGAGTACGATAAAGAGACCTTGGAAAAAGTTCAGCAATTGGAGTTGGAAATTTTAAAAGATTTTGTTGATATATGCCAGCAAAATGATATCCCTTACTTTGGAATTGCGGGAACAGGAATTGGCGCTCTTCGTCATCAGGGTTTTATTCCTTGGGATGATGACATTGATATAGGTCTGCTAAGGGAAGACTACGAAAGGCTTCTGAATATTGTTGAGAGAGAACTTTCGGATAAGTATCAAATAATGAATTTTGATCACAATAATAATTATCCATTAATGACCTCAAGAATAATGTTGAAGGGGACAAAATTTAGAGAAGAGTCATTAAAAAAAATTGATTGTCCTTTAGGGATCTTTTTAGATATTTACGCTTTTGATAATGTTTCAGATGATGAAAAGGAGTTCAGAAAACAGGCGAGGGATGCATTCTTTTGGAGCAAGCTGTTGATACTAAGGAGTATTCCTTTCCCTGTTCTTGCTTTTGGTGGCGTTAAAGCAAAAATGGTTCATATTATTTGCGCGGTTGTTCATTTCTTTTTGGTATTGTTTCGTGTTCCAAAAAGAAAGATATATGAAAAATGTTATGAGGCAAGCACTCGATTTAATAATCGCAAGACAACAAAGCGCATTGACTTTTTATGCGACACAAATGCTTACATGAATCTAATTGAGAGAGAAAAGGTATTTCCTTTACGTAAAATACCTTTTGAGGGAATGGAAATTTTTTTCCCAAAGGATCTAGATAGTTATCTAAGCAGTATGTACGGAGACTACATGAAACTTCCTCCTAAAGAAAAGCGAAAAAATCATTTTCCTTTTGAGTTGGATTTTGGTGAGTGGGAGTAGCTGGAGGATAAAGTGGACAGAGTTGCATTTGTCATACTGCACTATGGAGATATCGCAGTAACAAGAAAGTGCGTCGATTCGATTTTAAATATGAATCAGAAAGAAAAGTTATTCATTGTTGTTGTCGATAACGAATATTTAAAAGATGGAGACAAAAGGATAAGCGAAGATTCTTTTGGTAATGAGATTCCTAATTTGACAATTGTAAAAATAATTGAAAATGGAGGGTTTTCTTACGCGAACAATCAGGGTTATCTGTATGCCAGAAATACTATAAAAGCAGATTGTATTGTTGTCGTGAACAATGATATCGAATTTATTCAACCTGATTTCATTGAACGTCTTGAGGAGTCAATCGAAGATTCGTCTTTTTTCGTTATTGGTCCAAAAGTTATTAAGGCATCGACTGGTGAATGCCAGAATCCTATTTCTTTAGAAGAGAGAAGTATTGGGGAAGTTAACAAGACAATAAAAAAGAACACGATTGCTTTGAAGTGCTTTACTTTCGCTTTCCCTTTTCTTTTTTTAAGGGACAAGTTGTTTACGAGCAGTTTTTCAAGAGAGGATAAGTTGTTTTTTGAGAAAAAACACGAAAATGTAGTTCTTTTTGGGGCGTGCCTAATATTTACGCCAAGCTTTGTCGAAAAGGAAACAAAAGCATTTGAACCCGAAACAAACTTCTATTATGAAGAGTATATCTTAGCTCACAGATGTAATATCAAAAAGTACGGAGTTCTTTATGATCCATCTATGGTTGTTCTTCATGAAGGAGGAGTGGCGACAAAAACGTCTTACAAAGACGAAAAAGCGAGAATGAAATTCATTATGCAAAACATTGTAGATTCATGTCTGGTTTATAGGAGCTATTTGGAGGATCGAAAAAGCAATCAGTAAGGTTCTCTGGTGTATCTTGGGATTAGCCCGTTGAGAGACTATTGGGATTACCGTTTTTATTAAAACCAAAAAGTAGTACTCATGAAAAAGGCTAAAAAAGAGAAATCTTATATTTGACAAAGAAGGAAGCATCTTAATGTTGGCAACTAATCATACTTTTGTGATTTGCGCATATGGTGATAGTCCATATTTGGAAGACTGTATTAAATCGGTGTGCAATCAGACGGTTAAGACTAACGTTATAATGACCACGGCAACTATTAATGAGCATATCGAGAAGTTGGCAGAAAAGTATAGTATTAAACTTTTTACTAAACAGGGGAAACCAAGTATTGCTTCCGATTGGAATTTTGCCATCAAAATGGCGAATACGCCTCTGGTGACCATTGCTCATCAAGATGATGTTTATGAATCTCTGTCTCTTATACACATCTCCGAGCCCACGAGACTACGCTGCA
>ENA-OZFE01000217-OZFE01000217.1-human-gut-metagenome-genome-assembly--contig:-NODE-217-length-26302-cov-5.490266_pt1 | contig 26302 bp, 19 predicted proteins | sample MGYA00245077_ERZ653627 | MGnify/ENA primary metagenome ERZ653627 (study PRJEB26926, sample SAMN06165121) | human gut metagenome | biome: ENVO:00009003; feature: ENVO:2100002; material: ENVO:00002003...
TTATGGTGGGCGACACCATTCAAACGGTTGCAACTCCTGTTTCTAAGGGAGGTCGTATTCGTGTTTGGAAAATTGAACAGTTTCGTATGAGCGACGGAAAGATGTTTAACAGCTCTCAGCTCACCATGTATCTTCAAAAGGTTCACCATTAGGGAAAGTTCATTATTAGGGAAGATCTGCTATCAGGGGTCTTTGTCTCCTTTATGGGGTTTGCCTAATTCGGTGGCGCACTTCGGTGTATTTGCGTTATACTTCCTCCGTTGCGATGACGAAGACAGTGCAGCATTCTGTTCGTTCTCCAGAGAGGGCTCGTAAGCTGAAAGAGCTCGAGCGAATTTGTTGCAATTCCCTTTATCAGCAATGTGTTTAACGCGGGGGACAGCGAAAGCTAACCGGATGTTAGTAGACACATCGGGAGCTCCCGTAACAGAGCAAAATGAGTGGATAATTGAGCTCGTTTTCCTAAATAGGTTGAGCAAAATTGTCAATCAAGGTGGTACCACGAGAACCCTTCTCGTCCTTGTTCTAAGGATAAGAAGGGTTCTTTTTTGTTGTTAGAAAGGCAATGATTATGTCGGTTATTGAAGAAATTCAATCGCTTCACAAAGAAACGCTGGTCGCTATCTCTGGCGCAGCAAACACGGATGCTCTTGAAAAAATTCGTGTTGGTGTTGTTGGAAAATCAGGTTCACTTACGGGGTATTTGCGCTCAATGGGTCAAATCGCTGCTGATATGCGTGCAACCGTAGGAAAAACGGTTAATACGGCGCGCAACGAAATCGAAGCAGCGCTTGAATCCAAAAAGAAAGAGCTTGCCTCTGCTGAGCTTGAGGCATCTATGGCTGCTGGAGCCCTCGACATTACGCTTCCTGGTCGCGCACAGCAAATGGGCACACGCCATCTTATCAACGCCATTAGCGATGAGATTTCTGAGATTTTCTTAGGTTTAGGCTACACGGTGGCAACGGGTCCCGAGGTTGAAACCGACTGGTATAACTTCACCGCGCTTAATGCTCCAGCCGATCATCCCTCTCGCAGCATGCAGGATACGTTCTATGTTCGTGATATGTCAGGTGATAAAGCGGCCGTCCGTGGTGAGTCTGATGTGTTGTTGCGCACGCAGACTTCAGGGGTTCAGGTTCACGTTATGGAAGACCAAGAGCTGCCAATTTACATTATTGCGCCGGGTAAGGTGTATCGACGCGACGTTGCCGACCCCAGTCATCTTCCGCAGTTTACTCAGTGTGAAGGTTTAGTTGTTGATAAAGATATTACCTTCGGCGATCTAAAAGGAACACTTGAATACTTCTGTAAGCAAATGTTTGGACCCGAGCGCAAAACGCGTTTTCGTGCTCATTTCTTCCCCTTTACCGAGCCTTCAGCTGAAGCCGATGTGAGCTGTGGTGTTTGCGGTGGAACGGGCCATAAGCATGATGGCGAACGTTGTCGTATGTGTAAAGGCACGGGTTGGCTTGAAATTTTAGGTTGCGGCATGGTTGATCCCAATGTTTTAAGTATGTCAGGAATTGATCCGGAGGTATATTCGGGCTTTGCATTTGGTGTTGGCGTTGAACGTGTTGCTTGTTTGAAATACAACGTCCCCGATCTTCGCATGTTGCTTGAAGGCGATATGAGATTTTTACGTCAGTTCTAAAACTGTTCTTTTGGTTAAGTTTGCTGCTTGGGGAGTTGCGACTTGTTTTAGTGTTGGCTGGTTTTGCGTTGACAGATAAAGCGTACAAGCTTTTGTTGCTGAGATGTTCTACTACATGCTCGGTTGATAGATAGAAAGAGATAAACATGAAAGTATCTTTGAAATGGTTAAGTGAATATGTAGAGGTGCCCTCTGACACAAAGGCATTTTGCGACCGACTCGATTTAACGGGAACGGGAGTCGAAGGTGTTGAGCGAACAGGCGATACGTTTGACAAAGTAGTTACTGGCCAAGTAATTGAAAAGGCTCCTCATCCTGATTCTGATCATATGTGGGTTTGCAAAGTAAGTGTTGGTGAATGCAATGTGGATGCGCAGGGCAATCCTGAACCTTTGCAGATTGTGTGCGGCGCTCAGAACTTCAATCAAAATGATCATATCGTGGTAGCTATGATCGGGGCTGTTTTGCCGGGGGATTTTAAAATCAAAAAATCAAAGCTGCGTGGTGTGGTAAGTTGCGGAATGAACTGTTCCTCTCGTGAACTGGGAATTGGTTCAGACCACGAAGGCATTATGATTCTTCCTGAAGATGCTCCTGTAGGAATGCCCTTTGCTGATTACATGAAGCTTTCTGATACCGTGCTCGACTTAGAAATCACGCCAAACCGTCCTGATTGCTTGTCGATGGTGGGTATGGCGCGTGAAGTTGGAGCCATGTATTCACTCGATTACAAAAACCCTCTTGATGAAATGCGTGCAGCTCTTATCGAAGAAGGCCCTTCGGTTGAAGAGCTTGCAACAGTGTCTATCGCTGATGAAGATCGCTGTTCTCGTTATAGTGCACGGGTAATCAAAAACGTCAAAGTTGGCCCAAGTCCCGATTGGTTAGCGGAACGCGTAACGGCTGCAGGTTCTCGTTCTATCAACAATGTTGTCGATGTAACTAATTACATTCTGTTTTTGTTTGGACAACCGCTTCATGCGTTTGACTATGACAAATTGGTTGATGAGTCAGGCAAGGCAAATATTGTTGTTCGCGCTGCTTCGGATGGGGAAACCTTTACGACGCTTGATGGTGAAGAGCGTGTTTTAACGTCTGATATGACCGTTATTGCAACGCCTCAAAATGCGGTAGCACTCGCGGGTGTTATGGGTGGCTTGGATTCGGAAGTAACCGAAGAAACCACCACGGTTCTTTTGGAAACAGCAACATTTAACTCAGGGTGCACTTCCCGTACGAGCCGCAATCTTGGTCTTATTTCTGAGTCTTCTATGCGTTATGAGCGCGGCGTTGACGATAATCCAATTGAATACATTGCTGCTGCTGCAGCTCAGCTTCTTGCAGAGGTTTCTGGTGGCGTGGTTGCTCCTGGCATTGTTGATGTTTGGAAGAAAAAGACCGAACCCGTTAAGCTCACGTTCCGTATTTCTCGTTTTCAGAACATGATGGGGTATGAAATTCCTCGTGAGTTTATTATCGATTGTTTAACTCGTTTGGGGTGTGCGGTTTCCGCTGATGGTGAAGACGCGCTTTCGATAACAGCTCCTACTTTCCGCCCCGATCTTGAACGCGAGATTGATCTTTACGAAGAAGTGCTCCGTCTTTACGGAATGGACCGCATCCCTGCAACGCTCCCTGGTGGTCGCGAGCGCGTGGGTGTTCGAAGCGAAGCCGAGCAAGTTCTTTCAAAAATCAACGATACGTTGCGAGCTTCTGGTATGAATGAGACCATGACCTATTCATTTGCTGATCCTGATGAGCTCAATAAACTGCGCATGAGTACCGAAGGCTTGGGTGTTCCTGTTGAGCTGCTTAATCCTTTGAACGCTGAGCAGTCAGTTATGCGTCAGTCAATCATACCCGGGCTTCTTCGATCGGTTGCTTACAATCAAAGTCGTGGCGTTCATAACGTCCAGCTTTACGAGACGGGCGTGGTGTTCTTTGGCGCTGAGGGTAAGAAGAAGCCAAAGGAAAAGCAGCGTGTTGCGGGCGTTTTGGCTGGCTCTATGAAAGATGCAACCTGGAATCAGCCAGCTGTTGCGTTTGATTTCTTTGATGGTAAAGGCGTTATCGAAAATCTCGTACGCGAACTCGCACTCCCTAAGGTTCGCTTTAGAGCGCTCGATGCTGGTCATTTGCAGCCAGGTCGTGGGGCAGAAATTCTTTCGGGCGGTACTTCGCTTGGTTGGGTCGGAGAAATTCATCCTTTAGCAGTGGAGGCGTTTGGTGCTCAGGCACCCGTTGTAGCGTTTGAACTTGACCTACATGCCTTGATTTCCTGTGCGCGTCCTGCTCGTGACTATGTGGATGTTCCCCTGTTTCCTGCGGTAACGATGGACGTGGCGTTTGTTGTAGATGAGGAAGTAACTAACGAGAAGCTTATGCAGTGCATGAGTTCTGCGGGAGGAAAGTTGCTCGATAGCGTAGCGCTTTTTGATGTATATCGAGATGAAAAGCGTTTGGGTGCGGGCAAAAAATCTATGGCATATGCGCTTGAGTATCGTGCGGCAGATCGTACGCTTACTACTGAAGAAGTTGATAAACAGCATGCTCGTTTGGTTAAGAAAGTTTGCGGAGCAACGGGTGCTGAGATTCGCGGCTAATACATTCAGAATCGGCAATACTACAAAAGAGGCAGGCGTATACCTGCCTCTTTTTTGATTTATAGAAGGAGAAGTGGATCTATAGGAAAAAAAGGGTGTCCCCGCAAGTGAGAAGCATTTCGAGCGTAAACAGCGCTTTCTTTTCTCATATTTCTTTTGTGATGTTAGACTTTTGAGGTGTCAAACTCTGTGAGTACGTAATTATTGGGAGGATGCATGAAAAAAAAGAAAGAACTTATTTCTGCTGACGGCACTCCCTATACTCCATGGCAAAAACGTACGCGCTATATGTGTATTGGTCTTATTGTTTGGGCAATTATTGAAATTGGTACAGGTGCGGGATTTTTAACTGCTATCAAAATTGGCATTCTTGATACGAGCGTTTTGTTCCCCGGATTAGTTTTTGGACCCGGAACGGTTGTAAGTGGTCTGGTTAATTTGTTCGTTGCAATCTGCGGCATTGTAGGCGCTCGTAATCCAAAGCATATTACCGTGTTTTTTTGGGGTGTTATTGGAAATACCGTGTTGCTTTCTTGGCAGGTTGCCAGCAACTGGTCGTTAGGATTATTGGATCCTTATACAGTAGCATCGCTACTCATCTCGTTTGCTTTTGCTGTTTGTGCTTGGAATGTGCGGGGTCAAACGGGGTATTTTGATCAGCATCCTCATCCTAGTGATGATAGGTAGTTTTTCCTGCAAAAACAGCAATTGCGCATTGGATAAGGGCAATAGTTGCCATAAAAACGAGAGGAACAGCAAAGCCTGCTGTTGCTTCAGCGAGCGCTCCAAAGATAAAGGGGCCACACGCTGCCAATAAATATCCAAACGATTGAGCAATACCTGATAGTGCGATTGTTTCTGCAGATGTGTTGCCGCGCAGGGCAATAAGAGTGAGCGCGACCACAAGAGAAGCCCCTTGGCCTATGCCGCCAAAAACGCTCCAAGCAAAAGAATATTGGGGAAGAAAGAGCCATCCAAGACCTGCTATAAGAAGGGGAACGCTTGCGAGTAGTCCGGCGGTGATCTGATTTCCTTTTAGGTACATAAACTTGGGAATAATGAGACCGGAGATAATTCCGAGAGCCTGAAAAATAAAGAGCTGCATTCCTGCATCAGTATTGGAAAAACCAGCAGCGGTAGCGAGGCTTGGAAGCCAGTTTGAAAACGTATAGAAGGCAGAAGATTGTAGCCCCATAAATAACGTAACCAGCCAGGTAGTCGGCCTTTTCCAAAGAGGTATTGTGGGAGCGGTATTTATTTGGGCTGGCTTGGTAGTTTCGGAAAGAAGCTTTAGCTTCTTATCTTTGTCGATCGCGGGCGAGGGGGCGTCTTCAACCTTGTTTTTCTTCGAAAGGTACAAACGAATACACCACAAAATCGCCGCAATAAGAGCGGGAAGTGCCCAGACGGATAAGGCGGGGCGCCAACCTCCAAGCGCTTCGGCGAGTGCTGCAGCAGTTAATCCAGCCAAAGCAGAGCCAGCTGTTACAAAAGCTGAATAGGCCCCAGTGGCCATGGAAATATGATGCCGATAGTCGCGTTTTACAATGGCGGGAGCAAGAACATTTCCCACCGCAATAGAACCTCCGACCATTACGGTGCCAATCCAAACAGCAGTTGAGTCAAACGCAGAGCGTACAAGACATCCTACGGCAAGCAGGATAAGCGCGCCGATCAAAACCTTGTCTGTTTCAAAGCGAGAGGTGAGAAATTGAACCAAAAAACTCAAGAGAGCAAAGGCGAGTAACGGTAGCGCTCCCAGTAATCCAAGAAGGGATTCACCCCATTGAAGGTCTGCTCCAATTTGGCTCAACAGGGGTCCAACAGCAATGATGGCAGGACGCAGATTAAGAGCGACAAAGAAAATGAGCGCTGCCAGTATATTTTGACTATTCTTGCTCATAGGGTGCTTTCTGTTTATTGTTTCCGCTGGTGTTGGCTATTTTTTTGTACATTTGGTTTCGATTCGTAACCTGGCGTTCATCTATCTGAAACATGAGCGTTTTATTCTTCTGCAATTAAGTGAGAAAAGGCCAAGTTTTGGTGATTGGTAGCTCTGCAAAACTTGGTTCTCGGATTTAGCTTTCTTTAGGTGGCCTCCTATAAAATGACTAAATTCAAGTCTCGCTTATTTCAACTCGCGTTCCCCAATTCGGTCTCCTTGGGTTGGGGAACTCCCGAGGATTGTTTTCATAACGCAAAAACAGCTCAAAGATCAAAATGATCTCCGAGCTGTTTTCAAGGTGAGAAGATAAGAGTTAGTCTTCGACAATTTCAACCAGCGTGATTTCAAAATTAAGATCTTTGCCAGCCATTTCGTGATTCATGTCGAACGTGACAAATTCGTCAGTTACTGCTTCGACCTTTACGGGAAGAGGCTGTCCGCCAGGACCCTGCAAATATACCGTTTGGCCAACAGGAAGCTTATCGGCATCAGGAATGCTGCCTGTAGGAATTTGCTGAACGAGAGATTCATCGCGCTCGCCATATGCGTCAGCAGCAGGGATGTGAACCTTTTTGGTCTCTCCAACTTCCATCTCGTTAACAGCGGCGTCAAATCCCGGGATCATCTGACCTGCCATGCAGATAAATTCCAAGGGTTCGCCGCGTTCAACAGAAGAATCGAAAACCGTTCCATCGTCGAAGGTTCCAGTGTAGTGTGTGCGAACACGCTTTCCTTCGTTGCTCATAATGTGATTCCTTTCACAGGGGTGTTCAGTGTGCATCGTATTATACGGCATACTCAAGAACATGAAGTGGTAAGTGTTGAACGCATGAACAAGAGCAATCAGCGCTTTTGTGTGACAGGAGTGTGAAATGTGACCGAGTTTGTTTCCTATGTGGGGTATTTGTTTTGTAAAAGGAGTATCCTTTTACAAGCTTTATCAAAATGACGGTATTAGGAAAGGTTCGACATGAGTTTAAAAACTGGAATTGTTGGTGCAGCGGGTTTTGCTGGAGCTGAACTTGTCCGAATCCTTTCTCGTCATCCAGAATTTGAGCTCGTTGTTATTACTTCAAATTCCGACAAAGGTCAGGCAATTTCTGATTTATATCCTGCCCTTATTGGATATAGCGATTTGGTTTTTTCTTCACATGATGATTCCAGCCTTTTTGAGTGTGACGTTGTATTCATGGCAACTCCGCATACGGTTGCTATGAAGATGGTTCCTCAATTGCTCGAAAAGGGAATTGCGGTTTTTGATCTTTCGGCTGATTATCGCTTGAAGGATAAAGCCATCTACGAAGCATGGTATGGGGTGAAGCATACTTCAGCGGAGCTGTTTGATATTGCGGCTTTTGGTTTACCTGAAGTCAAGGGTGAAGAAATTCAAAAAGCCAAGCAGCGTTTTGCCAATAAAGAACAAACCCTCGTTGCTTGTGCGGGTTGCTATCCAACGGCCACTTCGTTGGCAGCGTATCCTGCTATTGATATATGTGAAGGACTCGTGGTTGTTGATGCTGTCTCAGGCGTTACAGGAGCTGGGCGCGGCGCCACACAGCGCACTCATTTTTGTACCGCAAACGAAAACCTTGAGGCCTATGGTGTAGGTAGTCATCGTCATACTCCTGAAATCGAACAGATTTTAGGCATTCAGAATCGTCTTGTTTTCACGCCTCATTTAGCACCCGCTTCTCGTGGTCTTCTTTCTACGGTTACTCTTCAGCTTATGCAGGAAGTGCCGCTCGAAGAAATGCACAAACGCTACGTTGAGGTATATAAAGATAGTCCGTTTGTTGAGGTTTTGCCGTTAGGGCAGATGCCAAAAACATCTTCTGTGGTAGGAACAAACAAGGCTCACATCGGTATTGCTCAAAGCAGGACAACAAAAGCTTTGATTGCTGTTGGTGCTATTGATAATTTAGTAAAAGGAGCAGCGGGACAGGCTGTTCAGTGTGCAAATATTGTTTGCGGTTTCAATCAAACGCTTGGTTTGGAAACCGTTGGAATGCCCGTTTAAGGAAACGTAATGAACTCATTAGATATTCAACTTATACCTGATGGTGGTGTAACCAGCGCTAGAGGCTTTCGTGCTGGAGGTATTCATGCGGGTTTTCGTAAAGAACCTGGGCGTCTTGATATGGCTCTTGTTGAAGCCGATGAACTTTGCTCAACGGCGGGAACTTTCACGCAAAATATTTTTTGTGCGGCTCCCGTAATTGTGTCACGTGAAAATCTTGGTGGCGTTGGTTTTGACGTGGCGCGTGCAGTAGTTATCAATTCTGGTACTGCTAATGCTGCTACGGGCTCCGTTGGTCTAGAAACCGCCCGTGAATCAACTGAAATTGTTGCCAGTGCCGTTGGATGCGCTGCTGAAGATGTACTCGTTGCTTCAACGGGTGTTATTGGGCAAATACTAAATGTTGAGCCTTTTAAAACGGCAGCGCCTGCTCTTCACGAATCGCTGAGCGTTGAAGGCGGACACGATGCGGCTCGTGCGATTATGACTACTGATACGGTTGCGAAAGAGCAGGCAGTTCGCTATGTTTCCCAAGACCCTAACTACGAAGGAATAGAATTCCGTGTTGGTGGCATGGCAAAGGGTTCGGGCATGATTATGCCCAATATGGCAACTATGATTTCAGTTATTACCACTGATGCCCCCATGAGGCCTGAGATGCTTCATAAGGCGCTCGCTTCGGCAGTACAGAAAAGCTTTAATAAAATTACCGTTGACTCTGATACCTCAACAAACGACACATGTTTGCTGATGGCTTCGGGTAAAGCGTGTGAAACGCCTATTCCTTTTGAAGAGGATTCAATTGCCTATGCTGAGTTTTGTGAAGCGCTCGATATGGTCACTCAAAACCTTGCACGCATGATGGCGCGCGATGGTGAGGGTGCTACTAAGTTGGTAACGGTAACGGTTCGTGGTGCTCTAAACGATGAAGAAGCTGATCTCGCTGCTCGCACCGTTGCTAATTCACCGCTTGTTAAGACGGCTATTTTTGGTCATGACGCAAATTGGGGTCGTATTGCGGGAGCGCTTGGTAGATCGGGTGCCCATTTTGAACAGGAAAAGGTATCGATTGACATTATGGGAATTCCCGTTTGCCGCGATGGTTTAACGGTTCCGTTTGATGAGGAAGAGGCTCTGCGACGATTCGAGCTTCCAGAAATTATTCTGGAAGCTAATTTGGGCGCGGGTCAGGCTGATACTACGGTTTGGACGTGCGATTTTTCGTATGATTACGTCAAGATAAATGGAGACTACAGGACATAGCAAATGAAATACGCAAAAGATAGAAAGCTCACTTCCTCTCATACCGCTGAAGTTCTTATTGAATCTTTCCCTTGGATAAAAAATATTACGGGCAAAACCGTTGTTATTAAATACGGTGGAGCTGCGATGGTTGACGAAAAGCTTCGTAGTGCTGTTATGGCAGATATTGTCATGCTTAAAATTATGGGCGTTAATCCCGTAATCGTTCACGGTGGCGGTGCGGCCATTACGGAAAACATGGATCGTTGGGGCTTGGACGTTGAATTTAAAAACGGACAACGAGTGACTACCGATGAAGCGATGGATGTCGTAAAGATGACGCTTATTGGAAAAGTAAACGAAGAGCTCGTACTTGCCATGAATGCGCACGGAAACCTCGCAGTTGGTGTAAATGGTACTGATGCGGGCACTATTGTTGCCGAGAAAAAATCGGCAGAGCTTGGTCGTGTTGGTACGGTGACAGAGGTCGATCCTTCTTATATCAACGCACTTATTGCCGCTGATTATGTGCCCATTATCGCTTCTGTGGGAAAAGGTGCCGACAATGGCTCTTTCAACATTAACGCCGATGCGGCTGCTTCTGCAATTGCTGCTGCTATTGGCGCACACAAGATTATCTTTCTTACCGATGTCGATGGTTTCTATGTTGACTTCGATGATAAAGACTCACTCGTTTCCAAGATGACTCTTGATGAAACGCGCGAAATGCTTGCGGCAGGAACGGTAAGTAAGGGTATGATTCCGAAACTTCAGTCTTGCGTTGAGGCGCTTGAGGCAGGCGTGCCACGCGCACACATTGTTAACGGAACCAAGCCTCATTCAATTTTGATTGAGCTGCTTACTTCGGTTGGTGCTGGCACTTTGATTTATCACACGGGAGAGCTCGCTAAAGACGAAATGCGTCCGTTAGGGCATTTGGCCTCTCGTTTAAGTGAAAACCTTTAGAATTTCCTGAATACGTGAAAGGATTCTCCATGGGATTTGAAGAAGAAAAGAAACTTGATGAACGCTTCTTAATGCAAACCTTCTCGCGCAAACCTGTGCTTTTGGTAGAGGGTTCTGGCATGGAAGTTACTGACGACACAGGAAAGAAATACTTGGACTTTATTGCGGGTATTGGCGTTAACAGTCTTGGTCATTGTCATCCCGCTGTGTCTGAGGCTATTGCTGAACAGGCAAAAAAGCTTATCCATGTAAGCAACTATTACTACATTGAAAAGCGTGGTGAAGTCGCTCAGCTTCTTTCGGACATGCTCAACGAAACCATTCCAACCTTTTTCCGCGCTCCTTGGAAGACCTTCTTCTGTAATTCGGGTGCTGAGGCAAATGAGTGCGCTATCAAGCTTGCTCGTTTGTGGGCGAAAAAAGAGGGAAGTGGCGGCAACCTTATTATTTCGCTCGATAATAGTTTCCATGGTCGCACTCTTGCTACCCTAGCTGCAACCGCGCAGCCTGCCAAGCAGGAGGCATTCCAGCCTCTGCCCGATGGCTTTATTCATGTGCCTATAAACGACCTTGAAGCAATGCGTAAAGCATTTCTTGCTCATCCAGGTGAAATTGCAGGTGTTATTGTTGAGCCAATTCAGGGTGAATCGGGAATTCATCCCTGTGATGGTGACTACTTATACGATGTGCTCAAAATTGCGCGTCGCAACGGCGCTGTGCTTATCTGCGATGAGGTTCAGTCGGGTATTTATCGCTGCGGCGAGTTTCCTTTCGCGCATCAAACCGCAGGTATTTCTCCTGATATCGTTACGTGTGCAAAAGGCATTGCTTCAGGCTTTCCTATGGGGGCTTGCGTTGCCCGTATGGAAGTTGCCGAAGCTTTTGAGCCAGGTGATCACGGAAGCACTTTCGGCGGCAGCAATCTTGCTATGGCGGCAGCGTATGCAACGCTTAGCACGCTTAAAAAGGGCTCGTTTGCTACTGATGTTCAGGAGCTGGGCTTCTATTTTGGTGACGAACTCATGAAGATTGACGGCATTACCGATGTTCGTGGCAGTGGTCTTATGGTTGGTGCCGATTTAGAAGAGGGCATCGACGCGCATAAGGTGGTTGAGGAAGGCCTTGAAGCGGGCTTCTTGCTTAATGCAACGGGAGGAAATACCCTGCGCTTCCTTCCTCCCTTGATTTGTACAAAGAAAGAAATCGATATTCTTATTGAAGCGCTTCCTGCATTGCTTGAAGCGGCTCGTTCCTAACGATACGATAAGAGAAGCTGTAAAGCTAAAAGGGCGATAAATTAGTAGATAAACCAAAGAAAGGTAGAAGAATGGCTAAGGATAAATGTATTTTGGCTTATTCCGGTGGTCTTGATACGTCTGTTTGCCTCAAATGGCTTCAGGACGAAAAGGGCCTTGATGTAATTGCGGTTGTTGGTGAAGTTGGTCAGGAGCACGAAGGCCTTGAGGCAGTTCGTGAACGTGCGCTTTCTGTTGGTGCGCTCGATTGCATCATTGCAGACATGCGTGATGTTTTCGTAAACGATTACCTTACTAAGGCACTTGCCGCAAATGCGCAGTTCGAGAATAAATATCCTTTGGTTTCTGCTCTTTCTCGCCCTTTGATTTCTAAGTATCTTGTAGATGCAGCTCACAAGTATGGTGCAAAGTACATTGCTCATGGCTGCACGGGTAAGGGTAACGATCAGGTTCGTTTTGAAACTTCCATCCAAGCTCTTGATCCTTCTATCGAAATTATCGCCCCTGTTCGTGAGTGGGATTTACATACTCGTCAAGAAGAAATGGACTGGGCTGTTGCTCATGGCGTAGAGGTTCCTACTACCAAATCAAAGCCCTATTCAATTGACGACAACCTCTGGGGTCGCGCTATTGAGTGTGGTGTTTTGGAAGATCCAATGAATCGTCCTCCTCTAGACATTTACACCATGACTACCGATCCTGAAAAAGCTCCTGATGAAGCGCTTGAGGTTGAAGTTGAATTCAAGGCTGGCGTTCCTTGCGCAATTGATGGCAAAGAAATGTCTTACCTTGAAATCATTGAAAAGATGAACGAGATTGCGGGCGCAAACGGTTTCGGGCGTATTGATATGATCGAAAATCGTATGATCGGCGTAAAGAGCCGTGAGTGCTATGAGGCTCCTGGTGCTTTAGCTTTGATTCAAGCTCATCGCGCACTGGAAGATATGTGTCTTGAGCGTGAAGTTCTTCGTACAAAGCTTCATATTGAACACGATTGGGCAACGCTTGTTTATAACGGTCAGTGGTTCTCTCCTCTCAAGCATGCTTATGACGCGTTCCTCGCTACTACGCAGCAGTGCGTAACTGGTCTTGTTCGCTTGAAGTTCTATAAGGGTTCCTGCACGGTAACGGGACGCAAGAGCGATTTCTCTTTGTACGATTACGGTCTGGCTACCTATGATGCGGCTGATACATTCAATCATGCAGCTGCTAAGGGCTTCATTGATCTGTATGGTCTTTCCACGAAGGTTTGGGCAAAGAACCGTCGTGCTCAGGGTGTAACTGACGGTGAAGCAATCGACTAAGTTATAGCTATTTGGTATCTCTGGCCCCTTTTCCCATGGAAGAGGGGCCTTTTTAGGTAAAGTTCACAGGGTAAAATAATTGCGTTACGTTCGAAGAAACGAATGCGCTATTGTAACCTACTGGTTTTAAGTGATGAGGAGTAACCCCTATGGCATTGTGGTCTGGAAGATTTGAGCAGGGAGTAAGTGAATTTACTCAAGAGTTTGGCGCATCGCTTCCTATTGATAAAGCGATGTATCACCAAGACATTGCTGGTTCTCGTGCTCATGCACGCATGCTTGCGGCGCAAGGGGTAATCTCTGAGGAAGATGAGCAGAAAATTGTTGATGGCCTAACCGCAATTGAAAAGCGCATTGATGAAGGTGATTTTGTTTTCGATATCAATGATGAAGATATTCATATGTCAATCGAAAAGGTGCTTACTGAAAACATCGGAGATGCAGGAGCTCGTCTTCATACAGGGCGTTCGCGCAACGATCAGGTAGTAACTGATACGCGTCTTTATGCGAAAGAGCTTGCCCGCGAGCTTATGGTGGCAAATGTTTCTTTGCGTGAGGCACTTTTTGAGGCCGCAGAGAAAACATTTGGTGTTATTTTGCCTGGCTATACGCATATGCAGCATGCTCAACCTGTGCTTCTTTCTCATCATTTCATGGCGTATTTTTGGATGTTTTCGCGCGACTTTAAGCGTTTGAGCGCAGCACTCGATGCTGCTGATATGAACCCCTTGGGTTCTGCTGCTTTGGCGGGAACCACCTATCCGTTAGATCGCATGGCTACCACCAAAGAACTCGGCTTTGCTGCAGCAATTCCTAATTCTCTTGATGCTGTTTCCGATCGTGATTTTTTGCTTGACCTCAACTATGCCTGCAGTGTATCTATGATTCATCTTTCACGCTTATGCGAAGAGATTATTCTTTGGTCCACTTCGGAATTTGGCTTCATTACTCTTTCGGATTCGTATTCCACTGGTTCTTCTATCATGCCTCAGAAGAAAAACCCAGATTTTGCCGAGCTTATTCGCGGTAAGTCTGGCCGCGTAGTGGGAGATTTGGTTGCTCTTTTGGTAACGATGAAATCACTTCCTTTGGCTTACAACAAAGATTTGCAGGAAGACAAAGAGGGCGCCATGGATGCAGCAAAGACGCTCTATGATTGTATGATTTGCATGAAGGGCATGATTGCCACTATGAGTATCAACCAGGATGCCATGGATGTGCAGGCAAAGAAGGGCTACCTTGCCGCAACTGATGTTGCCGATTACTTGGCTAAAAAGGGAATGCCTTTCCGCAAAGCGCATGAAGTTGTGGGGCATCTTGTTTTGCTCTGCGATAAGCGTGGCTGTGATTTGAGTGATTTGTCCTTGGATGATTTCCGGGCGGAAAGCGAATTGTTTGAGCAGGATATTACCGAGGCGCTTGATCTTGAAAGCATCGTTGCTGCTCGTACTACGTTCGGAGGAACGGGCCATTCTGCAGTAAAAGAGCAGATGGAGCAGGCAAAAGATGTTCTCAATACCGACAAAGAAGCTGTTGCGTTGTAATGGGTTGCAACAGCTTTGAAGTATAACTAGCAGGCATAAGAGGCTTGGGACACTCCTGACTGAGGCTTAAGGATAGGGAGCTCTCTTGTTGTGCGCTTAACGTTTTGTGTGGTGTTTTTTCTTTGTTAATCGAGGAATGATAGAATACTCCTCATTGTATATATGGAGGTATATTCATGACTTCTCGTGCTCATCAAAGCAGACACGGCATTCCTAAGCGCCGAACTGCTTCTAAGGGGCTAATAGCTTTATGCGTTGTATTGGTTTTGCTGGTTGCAGGTGCTTTCTCTGCTTTCGCCTTGGTTTCGTCTTGGCTTGAGGATCTTCCGAATTACGAAGATGCATCCGCTTACAACACGGCAGAAAAGACCAAGGTGTATGCAAGCGACGGAACAACATTATTAGCTGAGTTTTATCTTGAAAATCGTGATCCTGTCGAAATAAGCGAGATTTCCGATTATGTTCTTGAGGGAACAGTTGCAACGGAAGACGAACGTTTTTACGAACACAATGGTGTTGACCTTGCGGGTATTGGACGTGCGATTTTTGTTAATATCGCCGGCGGACACGAAGGTGCTTCTACTATCACCCAGCAATTTGTGCGTAATACCGTTTTAGCTGAAGAGGCTACAGAATCTACTCTGAAACGTAAAGTTCGCGAAGCGTACATTTCTACAAAGCTTGAAGAAAAATACTCAAAAGACGAAATTCTTCTGATGTATCTCAACACCATTAACTATGGTCAGGGCGCTTACGGTATTGAAGCCGCTTCTCAGTTGTACTTCTCTAAGCATGCTTCGGATCTTACGCTAACCGAAGCAGCTACGCTGATTGGCATTCCTCAGTCCCCAACGTACAACAATCCTGTTGATAACCCCGATGCGTGCAAACAGCGCCGCAATCTTGTTCTCGACCGCATGCTTTCTAATGGCTACATTACGCAGGCAGAGCATGACGCTTCGCAGGCAGAACCTCTTGAGCTTAATCTTACCGAGAGCGAATCAAATGATGGTTTGTATAAGTACAAGTACTTTACAAGCTATGTTCGTGACACTCTTATTGACGAATACTCGGTTGAAGAAGTTTTCCAAGGCGGCTTAAAGGTTATTACCACGCTTGATGTTGATACCCAGGAAAAGGCCGAAGAGGCGGTTAATACCCAGCTTGAATCTTCTCCCGATGGTATGGAAGTTGCGCTTGTAGCGGTAGATCCTAACACGGGCTTCATTAGAGCGCTTATTGGCGGTAAGGATTACGACACCGATGAGTACAACTTGGCTACACAGGCTCGCCGTCAGCCAGGTTCTTCATTCAAAACGTTTACCTTGCTTGCAGCACTCAACAAGGGTATTTCCCCTACTACCAATCTTGACTGCCAAGCTCACGTCGACATCAATGGTTGGAAGGTAGAAAACTACGGGGGTTCAGACTACGGAACACGCACCATTTCAAGTGCATTTGCCATTTCGTCCAACACGGGCTTTGCTCAGTTGGTAACCGAAATTGGTCCGCAGTCGGTTGTCGATATGGCGCATAAGTGCGGTATCGAAACCGATATCGAGGCGGTTCCTTCTGTTACCTTAGGTGCTGAAGAGGTTACCGTACGTGAAATGGCCCAGGCGTATGCAACAATTGCTAACGGCGGTACAAAGCATGAAGCAGTTGCTATCCAGGCTATTTATAACTCGGACGAAAAGCTTATTCATGAAGCCGAAACCAAGGGCGAAAAAGTTCTTTCGACCGAATTGACTCAAGCCGCAACGGAAGTAATGAAGGGCGTTGTTACAAACGGTACCGGTATGGGGGCGGTGATCTCTAACGGCCAGCCTTCCGCAGGCAAAACTGGTACGTCAGAGAACTGGCGTGACAAATGGTTCTGCGGTATTACTCCTCAGCTTTCTGTTGCCATTTGGTCGGGTCATCGTGTTGAAACTCCTATGACGTACTATGGAGAATGTGATGGTATTTTTGGCAGATTTATGAGCTCTGTTTTGGCGGGACAAGAAACAAAACAATTCCCAACGTCATCGAAGCAGCTCGAATATACCATTTTCGATATTGGTAACGGAAGCAACTCGGGCGAAACGAGCACGCCTGAACATGAGGGCGAAGAGGCAACCACTGAAACTACTACCACCACTACGACTACAACCGAAGAGAATAAAGACGATTCGGGAGGCACTACACCAACGCCTACCCCAACGCCTACGCCTACACCTGATCCAACGCCTACGCCTACGCCTGATCCAACGCCTACGCCTACGCCTGATCCTGGGGGCGGAGATAGCACGAGCTGATATTTAAAGGTGTCAGACGGTTTTGGTGAGGGTGGAAAACGTTCCAATATCTCAACAAAACGGTGACCTTTATGTTTTTAGCCAGGATTATCTTCAATTGGCGCGTAAGGTGATAGAACATAAGGAAAGCCTGTTCTTGAGGCATTTTAATACGGTTTATTCACATCGAAAGGGATCCATGAAATCACGCATCATTCTTGCTCTAACGCTTTGTGTTACCTGCTTAACTCTTTTGGTGGGTTGTTCTTCTAATTCCGCTCAGTCGGACGATCCTCAAACGCAGAATCGTCAGTACATGGCATCGGTAAGTCAAATTATGAACGACATCAATACGCAGATGGAAGATTTCTCCGATGCAATTAAAGACGGCGAGATTATTTCGCTCTCTTCCCAGTTAAATACAGTTTCTTCTAAAATTGACGACTTGAAGGCGCTCAAAGTTCCTGACGCCATGAAAGATATCCATTTTTCTTATGTCAAGGGAGCTGAAGAGCTCAAGGCAGCACTTGATGGTTACGTATCCCTTTATCAGGACATAAAGGCTCCCGCAAGTGGTTCATTTGATTACTCAACGTATGCTTCTCGTTTAGATGAGGTTCAAAAGCACTATGATGCTGGCGTTGAAGCACTAAAAGATGCCGACAAAAAAGCATCTGAAGCTTAGTTTGGATAACGCTTTATGACCAATTCGCAGACCACGTTAAGCGTGTCTAATGATACTTATGCATTGAACGAGAACACCGATGGCATGCCGTCGGTGTCTCTTGAATTATTGGCTCCTGCAGGTAGCATGGAATCTCTTCATGCTGCGGTAACGGCGGGAGCAGATGCTGTTTATTTGGGGGCATCCCAATTTAATGCCCGTAATAGTGCCGATAATTTCACACTTGAATCACTGAAGGTTGCTTGCGATTATGCTCATCTTCGCGGAGCGAAGGTGTATCTCACGTTGAACACCGTGGTGCTCCCTTCGGAGTTGCCCGACGCGCTCGAGCTTGCTCGCCAAGCGTTTAGAGCGGGAGTGGATGCCTTTATCGTTCAAGATGTAGGTATTGCAGCAGAAATCTCTCGTACGCTTCCTGAAGCGCGTCTTCACATTTCTACTCAGATGAACATTCATGATAAGGATGGCTTACGTGCGGTTGCGGCCCTTGGAGCTAAGCGCGTAACTCTTGCTCGTGAACTTTCGCTCGAAGAAATAGCTGAGTTAGCAAAACTCGCCAATGAACTTGGAATAGAGCTTGAAGCCTTCGGTCATGGTGCCTTGTGTATTTGTTATTCGGGTCAGTGCTTTATGTCTTCGCTTATTGGTGGCCGATCGGCTAATCGCGGGCGTTGCGCTCAGGCATGTCGCTTGCCATACACTTTGCATAATCGTGCATTACGCAAGAATCTTCCTGCTCCGGGCGAACATCTTCTTTCTCCTAAGGATTTATGCACCGTTGAGCTTTTGCCGGAGCTCATAAAAGCGGGCGTGTCTTCTCTCAAAATTGAAGGCAGAATGAAATCACCCGATTACGTAAAGAACGTCGTTGGGGTATATCGAAGTGTTTTGGACAGGGCGTTGGCTTACGAGAATGAAGCCTTGCGCGCAGAGTTCGATTGCGGAAGTGTTGAACTTCCTGTTGCGGAAAAAACCTTATCTCCGCGTCCGACTGAAGAGGAAAAGCAAGCACTTTCTGAAGCTTTTTCGCGGGGGTTTACTACGGCATATCTTGAAAAAGAGCGCGATAACTCCATTATGAGTTACGGAAGACCAAATAACCGAGGTGTGTTTGTTGGCCGTGTCGCGAGCGTAAAGGGAACCACGATTGGTATTGCTTCTGAAACTGATTTGCATGCCGGTGATGCGCTTGAAATATGGACAAATCGCGGACACTTTGTTGTAGAAGTTTCCTCTTTGAAGTTCGACAAGACGGGAAACGTTTTAGTAGAAGTGAATCGCGGAGTAGGTAAAGGCGACCGCGTATTTCGTGTACGTAATGCCGAGGCCGCCTTTATTGATGATGACAAAGAGCCGCGTATTCCTCTCTATGGAAAAGCTTGTTTAAGAATTGGCGAGCCACTTACTCTGACGGTATCTACTACTCCTTTGAAGCAGAGCTCTGGGACAACGATTGAGGTTAAGGGCGCGATTGTTGAGGCGGCTCGCACAAAAGCGGTGACACCCGATGAGGTAAAAGACCACATTGATCGCATGGGCTCGACGCCGTTTGTTTTTGCAGATCTTGAGGTTGAGCTTGATAAGGGAGTGGGAATTGGGTTTTCTGCTCTGCATAAAATCCGTGCTATGGCTGCCGATCAGCTCGAAGAGGCAATGCTTGAACCGTATCACGCACGCTTGTTAAAGCGTGTTCCTGCCCGCGCGATGGCCCCTCGTGTTCGTAAGGGATCATGCAAGGTGGCAGTTTGGGCTACCAATCCAGCATGCGCGCGCGCTGCTAAAAAGGCAGGCGCGGACTTTATTTATGTGCCGGTGGCAAACTATCGTCGCGGTGAGGCGGTAATTGCGGGTCAGCTTTCTTCGACGGCCGAGCAGGCGGGTTATCCCAAACAGTGTATTCCTGTTTTGCCAACAGTTTCCCATATGTTTGATGAGCGCGATCGCAATGGCTTCGATATTTGGAAGCGCGTCAAAGAAGATAAACCCGTTCTGGTTGAGAACATCGGACAGCTTCTGCGCGCAGCAGAAATGGGAGCACTCCCTGAAGTTGGTCCTCATATTCCCGTAACCAATCAGCTTGATTTGCAGCTTATGCATGACTTTGGCGCAGAGCGCATCTGGCTTTCTCCTGAACTTTCGCTTATTCAGATTGAAGAGCTTGGCGAAATGAGCCCTGTTCCTTTGGGTTTAACTATTATGGGGGCGCAGGAAATGATGGTCACTGAACATTGTTTACTTATGAGCCAAGGTCCCTGTAACCAAGATTGCGATAACTGCGCTCGTCGTAAGAGTCCGCATTATCTAAAAGACCGCAAAGGCTATGAGATGCCTGTAATTACCGATTGTACGGGCAGAAGCCATCTTTATAACGCGGTTTCGCTCGATGTTACTCATGCTGTCCCCGACCTTATCAAGGCGGGCGTTTCAGCCCTTATGGTTGACACCACGCTTATGAATGTTTCAGAGGTTAGCAAGATGGTTGCCCGTGCGGTGCGCGCTCGCGATATTGCGCTTAAGGGCGGAAATAGAGTTTCGAAAGCTGAAGGCGCTACATCGGGACACTTGTTTAGAGGCGTTTCCTGAGCTTTTAGTTGCTGTGCTAGAATCGTTGGGAAATTCAAGAAAGAGGAATAGATGATTTCACCTGAAGAACAGTTTCATATTATTCAGTCGGGAGCTGCACAGATTGTTCCCGAAGATGCATTGATGGAAAAACTCAAGCGTGGTAAGCCCCTCAATATTAAGCTTGGCGTTGATCCAACTGCTCCTGATATTCATTTAGGTCATGCTGTTCCTTTGCGCAAGATGCGCCAATTCCAAGATTTAGGACATCACGTTACGCTTATTATTGGCGACGGTACGGCTTTGATCGGCGATCCTTCAGGTCGTAATTCAACGCGTCCTCAGCTCACTCCTGAGCAGATTAAAGAAAATGCTCAAACTTATGTTGATCAGGCATTTAAGGTTTTGGACCCTTCTAAAACTACGCTTCGCTACAATTCGGAATGGTTGATGGAACTCAACTTGGAAGGTTTGCTCAAAATTGCCTCTAACTTTACGGTTGCTCGCATTCTTGAGCGCGATGACTTCCATAATCGCTACACTAACAATCAATCCATCAGCCTTCACGAATTTTTGTATCCCATCATGCAGGCATATGATTCGGTTGTAATCAAGGCAGATGTTGAGCTTGGTGGTACTGACCAGCTCTTTAACCTTCTTGCTGGCCGTGAACTTATGGAAAAAATGGGCATGGAGCCTCAAGTGTGCTTAACACTTCCGCTGCTTGAGGGCACCGATGGCGTTAAGAAAATGTCGAAGAGCTACGGCAACTACATCGGCTTAACTGATGAACCAAACGACATGTTTGGCAAGGTTATGTCTATTCCTGATGAGCTCATGATTAAGTACTATCGCTTGGCCTCTACGGTTGAAGTAAGCCGCATTGATGAAATCGAAAAAGGTCTTATGATGGGTGAAATTCATCCTAATCGTTGCAAACGCGACCTGGCTCAAAATATCGTTGCTTCTTACTACGATGAAACTGCAGCTAAAGAGGCGGAAGAAGCATTTGACCGTCTATTCAAAAAGCATGACATTCCTGAAGACGTTCCAGAGTTTAGTGCGGATTTAACCCCTAACGATGAGGGCAAGGTGTATGTTGCCAAGCTTATTCATGAAGCTGGGCTTACCAATTCGGTAGGCGATGCACGTCGCATGATTGACCAAGGTGGCGTAAAGATTAACGGAGAAGCTCTTTCCGCCAAAGAGTATAACGTTGAGCCTTCAGCCCTCGAGGGAGCAGTTATCCAGGTTGGCAAACGCAAGTTCGTGCGTTTAGTTTAACTAAGCTTACCTTCGCATTTTATTTGACGAGCTGTGTTGTTCAAGCGAAATGATGTTTTCAATATGGCTGGTATGAGGAAACATATCAACGGGTTGGATACTCTTTATGCGATAGCCATGTTTAACCAAGAAGAATGTATCTCGTTGTTGGGTTTTAGGGTTGCAGGAAATGTATACGATGCGGCGTGGCGAAAGGGCACACGTCGCACGTAAGAAGCTCTCGCTTGCGCCAGCTCGAGGAGGATCCATAAGCAACACGTCAAGCGCGTTTTCTTCACTGTTAAGGTCTTGCGCAAGTTTGAGTAAGTACGATCCTGCATCGTCGCAGATGAAGTCAGCGTTTTCGATGCCGTTATGCTTGGCATTATTCTTTGCATCAGTTATAGCAGATGCAACATTGTCAACACCAATTACTCGTGAGGCATGATTGGCGCCCTCTATTCCTTTTGCGGCAACAAGGCCAATGGTTCCTGTTCCACAGTAGGCGTCCAAAATTGTTTCAGATCCCGTAAGCTCCGCCATTTCGATAGCTCGTTTGTAGAGCAGCTCGGTTTGCGTGGAATTTACCTGGTAAAACGAGTGGGAAGAAATGCGAAAGCTTAAGCCACAGAGGGTATCGAGGATAAAGCCAGGACCATAAAGGCGCTGTTCGCGTTCTCCTAAGATAACATTGGTTTGACGTTCATTGATATTTTGAACTACCGAGGTGATGTTTGGGCATTGTTTTACGAGGTCGCGAACAAAGTGTTTAGCGCCAGGGAATTGACGAGAATTAGTGACGAGCGTTACAAGAATTTCGCCGCTTGAATGTCCGACGCGTACGATTGCATGGCGCATGAAGCCAGTTCCCGTGTCTTCACGATAAGGCTCAATACCATATTTCATCATGAGCTTTTTAATGGCAAGGATAATCTGTTTGGCCTGCTTGTTTTCGAGAAGACAGGACTGGTTTTCGATAATACGATGGCTTCCTTGAGCATACATTCCACAAAGAATGTCTCTATCAAGTGAGACATGCCTGTTCCTTGTTTGCTTTTGCCCCTTTATTTTTTTACCTGGCGCATAAGGGGAAACTACCTTGTTTCGGTAATAGAAGGGTTCATCCATTCCTAAGATTGGGTTGAAAACAGTGGCCTCATCGGCAATGTCGCTAAAAAGATCCTCAATAATGCGCTGCTTTGTTTGAAGCTGCTTCTTGTAAGGAACATCAATGTATTGGCAAGCTCCGCATTGTTTAGACACTGAACAAAGAGAAGTGCTGGTTTGATTATTTTTTGCGGCAGCATTCTTTTTCTTCTGTTGAGAAGAGGCTGCTTTTTTGTTTTGACCAGGCTTCTTTGTGCGTTTTGTAGAAGCGTTTTTGCGAGTAGATTTTTTATTGGAGGCTTTCATGACGCTCTTTTTCGTGAGAGTTTGGTAGGAATAGGTTTGCAAGATTTAACTTGGCTGATTATAGCTTACCGAAGAAAGCGGGAAGGTCATTGTGAGGCAGAATCCTTCTTCAGGATTGCTCTCAATTGAAAGACTTCCGCCGTGGGTTATCACAATACGGCTGATGAGTGAAAGACCTACGCCGTGCTGTCGGATGACTGCAGCAGTTTTAGTTGAAGTCTGGTTCGAAGTTAAATCTTGCCTCTGGGCGCTGTCCTGAATTGCTCCGCCATAGGTTTGTGCGTTGCATTTTATGGTCTGTTCGTTCGGCGCTTCGGATGGTTGAAACTTTTCAAGCGTTTTCCCTACCAGCAAATTGGCAGTGGGTTGATGCGATGGCTTGTAGTCTTGCCCTTTGATTGCAGGGTTAACATGCCCATTTTTCCAAGAGGAAGAAGAGCGAATAATGAATTCATTGTGTTGGGTTTGCTGATTCTTGCTTTCTTGAGAGGAGGGAGGCGTTGTTGTCGGCGTAACGATTGTAGTGTATACAGCTTCTTCGGTAAGGGCTACTGTATGCGTGTTTGCTGCTTCGTTTTCTAAAGAATAAGTAGAGGGTGGTGCAGGAGTTTTTTTATTGGGACTTGCAAACGTAAGGACATCGCGGGTTTCTTGATCTAAGCGCAGTAAAAGAGCAGTAAGGGTTGAGGGACTCATTCCACGACCGTTGTCTTGTATTGAAATCCAAAAAGAATCTGAATTGCACGCTAAAGATATATCGATGGTGCATCCTTTGGGATTGTGCTTGATGGAATTGTTAAGAGCATTCTGGAGTGCGCGTCTGAGGAGTTTTTCGTCTCCCTGAAGGGTGATTCGGTTAGCGCAGGGCGTAATAGAGAGGGTTATTTGATAATCCTTCTCATTTTTTCGATTTAAGTTATCAGCAACCACTTCACGAAGCATACGCGAAACAAGAATGTTGTCGTTGCGCAAGGGCTGCATGTCGTATTCAAGTTGAGTGGCAATGTTTAAATCCTCGACAAGGTCGCGGATGCGAATGCTCTGCTGAGTGATGGTTTGGGCTGATTGTCGTACGAACGAATCGTTCGAAGTTTGTTCAATGGTTTCTGCGTGTCCCATGATGACGGCAAGGGGAGTTCGCACGTCATGGGAAACTCCCTCAACCCAGTTTTTTCGTGCAGTTTCCTTCCTGATAAGAGTGTCAGATACACGATTGATCTTGTTTCCGATAGAGCGAAGAGGTCCTGAAAACGAAACCTTGACGGCTTTTCCCTGTGCGAGGTTGTCGAGGGCGCCTAAGGCAGGATCTACGTACTTAACAACATTTCGGCGCGAAACAAGATAAAACAGGAAGAAGATTAGCGCATCGACGAGCAATAAGAGTGTTACATACAAGGGGATTCTGAGGAACGTTTCTTCGGGTAGAGAAACCACGGCGGTGATAAGCGAAGCGGGAGGGCTGAAAAGCATCAGAATGCCGTCATCGCGTGTCCAAATAAGGACAGGATATTCATCCCATGCACGGTTGTGCGCTATGAGCGCAATATCATTTGTACTGAAATGCGCTGGAAGGGTACTTGGAGCCTTATAAGACCAAATAACATCGCCTTCTGCAGAAACAAGAATGGCGCCGTAGTCGTTTTCGTCCATAAGCTGAAGAATGGGTTTGGAAAATTCCGTATCTGAATTAACGGCGTATTCTCCGCTGTCTTCTTGCTCAAGGGAATTAGACAGGGTGGAAATAACTGAACGACCATCCGATGTTTTTGAAAGGTTGTACGCTTCTCCTACAAGAAAAAACAGGCACAGAATACCATCGAGAAGCAAAATACCAACAAACATAGCCACGAAAAGCAGGATTTGCTTCGAAAAGAAAAAACGCTGCGTGGAAGCATTGTCTTTTGCACGGGTATGTTTGGATGGCAATTTCATGAGGGCTTCATTTTACTGTTTTGACGGATCAACCATAAGTTTGTAGCCAAGACCCTTCATGGTTATGAGCGATTCGGGGTTCGAGGGGTCTTTTTCTATCTTCTCTCTTATTCTTCGAATGTGCGTCATTAAGCTTTGTTCGTAGCCAAACGACGATCCCCAGCATTCCTCGCAAAGACGATCGGTGGTAACAATACGATTTGGGTTATGGGAAAGAATGGTTAAAAGAGTGAGTTCTTTTGCCGTGAGGTTAGTTTTCGTTTCGTCTTCGCGAACAACCTCAATCGCATCAAAATCAATGACGCAGTGAGCAAGCGCAAGCTTCGTTGAAGTTTCGGGATAGCATCTGCGCAATACTGCATATACGCGAAGGACGAGCTCTTGTGGGGAAAAGGGCTTGGTGAGGTAGTCGTCCGCGCCGCTTTTGAGTCCCGTGAGGCGATCAGCGGTTTCGTCTTTTGCGGTAAGAAAAATAACCGGAACGGGGGTGCCTTTGCTTAAGGTTCGTAGATACGAGCAGAGCGTAAAGCCATCCCCGTCAGGCAGAGAAACATCCAAAATTGCCAAGTCGGGCTGAACTTTCTGGAAGGTATCAAGGGCGCTGGCAACATCTAAAGCAGTAACAATGCTGGTAAAGCCCTCTGCTTTGAACACCGCTTCTAAAAGAGAAAGAAGTTCAGGCTCGTCGTCAACGAGTAAAAGTTTTTTGGTATGTAGTGCAAGTTGAGCCATATCCGTATTAAAGCACGCAGAAAATTTGTTTGCAGAACCGATACCCAAAAGTAAGGTAAAAGTAAGGTAGCCGACAGCTGCCTTTTAGCATGGCTTCCTATGCTTAAACCACTTCATTTTGCAGAAAGCGTTTCACAATAAAAGGAGTGGCTATGGTTAAAAAGATATTGGAAGTTTGCGATGTGTCCAAATTCTATGGGCAAAAGGCGCACAGACGCGGAGCAAAACACAAGGATATTCAAGAAGCTTCAGGTATTACGCGTGCACTTGATCATATTAATTTCTTTGTAGAAGAAGGGGAGTATATTGCTATTATGGGGCCTTCGGGCTCGGGAAAATCAACCCTTCTAAACTGTGTATCTACCATCGATGAACCCTCAAGCGGGCATATTTTAATCAGCGGAAACGACATTACGGGTATGGGCATAAAAGAACTCGCTCGTTTTCGCAGGGAAGAGTTGGGGTTTGTTTTTCAGGATGCCAACTTGCTCGATACGCTCACTATCAGGGAAAATATTGCCCTTGCGCTTACTATTAGCCGGGTATCTTCTAAAGAGATTGATATGCGCGTCGAAGCGCTTGCAAAGAACCTTTCCATTGAGGAAACGCTTGATCGCTACCCGTATGAAGTTTCGGGTGGGCAACGTCAACGTGCGGCAGCGGCAAGAGCAGTTATCACCAAGCCGCACTTGGTGTTGGCAGACGAGCCAACAGGAGCACTCGACAGTAAGTCTGCCCGTGATTTACTTGGCGCTTTTTCGTTTCTCAATAGTCTTGGCGCAACCATCATGATGGTTACTCATGATGCTAATGTTGCAAGTTATTGTGGTCGCATTATTTTCATTCGAGATGGAAAACTGTGGGGTCAACTAACGAAAGGCGAAGAGGGAAGGCAGGCATTTTTTGAG
>ENA-OZFE01000223-OZFE01000223.1-human-gut-metagenome-genome-assembly--contig:-NODE-223-length-25742-cov-4.911745_pt1 | contig 25742 bp, 15 predicted proteins | sample MGYA00245077_ERZ653627 | MGnify/ENA primary metagenome ERZ653627 (study PRJEB26926, sample SAMN06165121) | human gut metagenome | biome: ENVO:00009003; feature: ENVO:2100002; material: ENVO:00002003...
TTCGTCGGCAGCGTCAGATGTGTATAAGAGACAGCAAAAAAATACCGCGAAAATAATCCTCAAAGCCAAGGCGAAAAACAGTGAGCGTGCTGTTTTAAAACTTACCGAAGTAGTAGATGGCAAGGTTCGCTTTATCAACCAGCCGCCTCTTATTATTCCGCTCCGAAACCTTGTAGAACAGCAGATTCGCCGGGAGGTTCCTGACACCAACCTCAAAGAACGCGAACATCTTATCGCTCTTGTTCTTAGAAAATATCAAGAAAGCCTAAGCAACGATAAACGCCATTTAATGAAGCAGTATCACGGCGTTGATATTGCGCGAAAAGTTGTAGGTGTTGGTAGTGTTGGCACGCGCTGCTGGATTGTGCTTCTTGAGGGGCTTGATTCAAATGACCCCTTGGTTTTGCAGATTAAAGAAGCGCAAGAATCCGTGCTAGAACGCTTCACGGGAAAGAGTATTTACAAGAATGATGGGCAACGCGTTGTTGAAGGGCAGCGAGCTATTCAAGCCGCAAGTGATGTTTTGCTAGGATGGACGCGTGCTGTTGGAGTCGACGGTGTTGCGCGCGATTATTACGTACGTCAATTATGGGACGGCAAAGGTTCAATCAATTTGGATACCATATCCAGCAAGCAGCTCACCGACTTAGCGAAAGCTTGCGGAAAAACACTCGCACGATCTCATGCGCGGACAGGAAATCGATTTGCTATTGCCGGATATTTGGGGAAAAGCGATGCATTCAGTAAGGCTATTGTCCGATTCAGCCAAGCCTACGCTGATCAGAACGAGGCAGATTACCAGCTTTTCATGAAAGAATATCAAGCAAATTCAGCTTCATAATCTTCTTCCCAAGAACTTGGTAGGAGAAAACAAACTGCAACATTGCAGCGGTATAGTAAGCCCGAAACGCAACATAAGTACGAAAAAGGATAGCGCCATGAACACCAAGGAATTACTTTTTAGTAGAAAATCAGTTCGTACCTTTACGGGTGAGCCCATTAGTGACGAAGATCTTTCTTTCATCATCAAGGCAGCCAAAGCTGCTCCTGTAGCCATGGGACAATACGACAACTACCACTTAACCCTTATTACCAATAAAGACCTTCTTACCACAATCGAGCGCGCAGGTGGCGAGCTGTTTGGTGACCCTGATCGCAAGATGCTCTATAATGCGCCAACCCTTATAGTGATTTCTGCCACCGTTGCGCCTGGAACAGAAAACTACACCTACTCAAGTGCCGCCATGATAGTTCACAATATGGCTCTTGCCGCCACTGAGCTCGGTATTGGTTCGTGCGATATTTGGGGATGCATTGGGGCAGCTGCAAAGCAGCCTGCACTGGTTGCTAAACTCAACCTCCCCGAAGGAGTCACGCCCTGCTGCGCAATCGCCCTTGGGAAAACCGATGAAACCTTCCCTTTACGAGAAGTGCCTGAAGACAGAATCACCCTTAATGTTGTTGAGTAAGATGAGATTCTAAAAACTATTTAAAACAGAAGTAAAGCAGCAAAGCTTCTGAAGAAAGACAAAAGGAGGCGCTCGATTGAGCGCCTCCTTTAACAATCGCCTATTAGCTTTAGGCTTAGGCTTATCCTAATAAATCAGCAGCGACTTCTTTTGCGCAAGCAAGACCATCGGAAAGCGAATTAACAACCAAGGTCGAACCATTGCGCGCATCACCTGCAGCATAAATTGGCGTTTTACCTGCATGTTTAATCTGATGAGTACCTTCAATCATCACGGGACGAATACCGCCACGCTGCTCAACTAGCTCCGCACCGAGCGCATCGTAAACACCACGCTCGGGACCCGTAAAGCCACACGCAATAAGAACCAACTGAGCAGGAAGAATACGATCAGAACCCTCAACAGGCTTTGGAGCACCTTGACTCCAGTCGAGCGTTTCAACACGCAAGCCCGTTACCTGACCATTTTCACCTAAAACTTCAATCGTGTTTGCAGCAAATGAACGGGGTTCCATCTCATAATGCTCAATAGCCTCACGCAAACCATAATCGGTTTTCTTTACGAAAGGCCACTCAGGCCACTGATTGGTTGGCAAACGCTTCTCGGGAGGCGCTGCATTGTACTCAAGCTGGTGAACGCTCTTCGCTCCCTGGCGAACAGCCGTTGCCACGCAGTCAGTACCCGTGTCACCACCACCAATTACCACAACATCTAAATCCTTAGCAGAAATCTCTGGCTCATGACCTCCAAGAACCGACTTCGTAGAAGACGTGAGATAGTCAACCGCATAAACCATACCCTCTTGGTCGGCACCAGGAGCAGCAACACCACGAGGGTCAGCCGCACCAACGGCAACAACCACCGCATCGAAATCAGACGTTAAGCGCTTGGCAACCTGCTCATCGCATGCATCAGTATTCAGCTCAAACGTAATGCCGCCCTCTTCCAGATAGTTAATGCGACGATCAACAATTTCCTTAGGAAGCTTCATGTTTGGAATGCCATACATAAGCAAACCACCTGCGTGGTCATGACGCTCAACCACCGTTACGCGAATACCTTTTTCGGCAAGCTGCCAAGCAACACCCAAACCACAAGGGCCAGAACCAATTACCGCAACATGAGGCGCATCTGCTGCAGGCTTGCGCAAAGGAGCAGGCCCACCGTGAGCCCACTGATGATCCGAAATTGCGCGCTCATTATCGCGAATAGTTGTCGGTCCTTCAATGGAGGCAAGATTGCATGCTGCCTCGCACAGAGCAGGACAAACACGACCCGTAAACTCAGGAAACGGATTTGTAAGCGCCAAACGCTCGGCTGCTTCTTCCCAAAGACCTCGATATACTAAATCATTCCATTCTGGAATTAGGTTATGTAGCGGACATCCTGAAGGACGGGCCTTGCCAAATGCAAAGCCTGCCTGACAAAACGCCACGCCACACATCATGCAACGACTTGCTTGAACCTGCTGTTCAGCCTCAGAAAGAGGGATGGCAAACTCGTTAAAATCTTGAATTGCTTCTTCTGTTGAGCGCTCAGCATGTGCAACGCGCTCCTGTTCGAGATATGCTCCAGCCTTACCCATTACTGACGCCCCTTTCCTACGATTTCGTACGCTTCTTCTAGTGCTTCTTCATGGCTTTTGCCCTCAGCTTCCGCTGCAGCAACAATTTGAAGAACACGCTCGTACTCAACCGGAATAACCTTAACAAAGTGCTTTTTCATAGAGTCAAAGCGATAGAGCATCTTTATTCCGCGCGGACTTGCCGTGTAGTCAACATGCTCCTCGATAAGGCTATGGATAAACTCGAGTTCATCACTGGTAGGCGTTTCAAACTTAACCGACCCCATATTGCAACGATCGGCCAAGGTACCATATTCATCAAAGACGTAGGCAATGCCGCCTGTCATACCAGCAGCAAAATTCAAACCAACTTCGCCTAAGATCAGGGCAATACCGCCTGTCATATATTCGCAACCGTGATTGCCAACACCTTCAACAACGATAGTAGCGCCGGAGTTGCGAACACCAAAGCGCTGACCAGCAAGACCATTCACAAAACCGCGACCTGAAGTAGCACCAAAGAATGCAACGTTACCAACAATAGTATTTTCGTCGTACTTATAGGTTGCCTCTTCTGAAGGATGAACCGAAACGATGCCGCCCGAAAGACCTTTTCCAAAGTAGTCGTTTGCATCGCCAGTAACATGCAAAGTAACACCCTTCGGGATGAAAGCGCCAAAGCTCTGACCAGCTGATCCTTCGCAGTCAACCACTACCGAGTTATCAGGCAAACCTTCAGGGTGAGCCTTAGTAACCGCAGCACCCAAAATAGTACCAACACAGCGGTTGATATTCGCAATATCAGCGCGGAAGCGAACAGGCGTCATGTGCTTGCGCGCTTGCTCAGATAAAGGAAGGAACAACGTGGAGTCGAGTGATTTTTCAAGCTCTACATCGTATTTCATCTCAGGCAAGAAATGGCGACCTGCGGCACCTGGAATATGAGCGCCAAATTCGCACTCGCCATTGGCAAGAACAGAAGACAAGTCGAGCAAGTTTGCCTTCCAGTTACCAGGAACTTCAACCTGACGCAAGCACTCAGGATGACCAACCATTTCGTCAACAGTGCGGAAGCCCAAGCCTGCCATAACCTCACGAAGTTGCTCAGCAACGAACAACATAAAATTAACTACGTGCTCTGGCTTACCACGGAAGCACTTACGCAAGCGGCAATTCTGCGTTGCAATACCCGCTGGACACGTGTCTTGCTGGCAGTCACGCTGCATCAAGCAACCCATAGCAATCAACGGCATGGTCGCAAAACCAAATTCTTCCGCACCAAGCAAGCAAGCAACCGCAACATCTTTGCCGTCCATCAACTTACCATCTGCCTCAAGAACAACACGAGAACGAAGACCATTTTGAAGCAGAGTTTGCTGAGCTTCAGCAATGCCGAGTTCTAAGGGTAAACCTGCATGCCAGATTGAATCGCGAGGAGCTGCACCCGAACCACCATTGTGGCCCGAAATCAAAATCTTATCGGCAGCCCCCTTTGCAACACCGGTTGCAATGGTGCCAACGCCAGCTTCTGAAACAAGTTTTACCGAAACACGTGCGTTAGGGTTGGCATTCTTAAGATCGAAGATAAGCTCCGCCAAGTCTTCAATCGAATAAATATCATGATGCGGAGGAGGCGAAATCAAGCCAATACCAGGGGTAGACTGACGAACCTCAGCAATCCAAGGGTACACTTTCTTACCTGGCAGGTGACCGCCCTCACCAGGCTTTGCGCCCTGAGCCATCTTAATCTGAATCTCAATTGCAGAAGAAAGATAGCGACTGGTAACACCGAAGCGACCAGAAGCAATCTGCTTAATAGCCGAGTTCATTGAGTCACCATTAGGAAGTGGCGTTTCTCGACGAGGATCTTCTCCGCCCTCACCAGAATTGGAGCGACCACCCAAACGATTCATAGCGATTGCCATGCACTTATGAGCTTCTTCGGAAATCGAACCATAGCTCATAGCGCCCGTATTAAATCGCTTTGCGATTGATTCAGCGGACTCAACTTCTTCCAAAGGAACAGGAGCACGATCGGTAACAAAGTCGAGTAAATCACGCAGACGAATAGCGCGACCTTCCTGATGAAGATGATCACTGTACTGCTTAAACAATTCGTAGTTGCCCTCACGGCATGCATGCTGAAGCAAATAGATAGTCTGCGGATCAATTAAGTGTTCCTCGCCACCTTGCGGGCGCCACTTGGTAAGACCCAAAGAAGGGAGTTGCTCAGGAGCAGGAGACTTGAGAATTGCTACAGCATCGTCATAGCGCTGATTCTCCTCGCGCTCAACATCGTTAACACCCAAGCCGCCAACACGAGAAACCGTACCAGCAAAATGCTTGTCAACAAATTCCTGCTTAAAGCCCACGGCCTCAAAAATCTGAGCTGAATGATAGCTCTGAATAGTTGAGATGCCCATCTTCGACATGATGGAAATAACACCAGCCAAAACAGCCTTGTTATAGTTGGCAATTCCCTCTTCAGCAGATACTTCGATAGCCCCCTTTTCAGCTAAGCTAGCAATGCACTCATGAGCCATGTAAGGATAGATTCCCGATGCAGAATACCCAATCAATGCGGCGAAATCATGAGCAGAAATAGCGTCTCCTGTTTCAATAACAAAGTCGGCAAACGTACGAACGCCCACGGTGATGAGGTGATTATGTACCGAAGATACTGCCAATAACGAAGGAATAGGCACTTCGCCAGCAGCTGCGCGATCAGACAGAATGACAATGCTTACACCGTTACGCACTGCCTTTTCAACTTCAACAGCCAATTCATCCAGCGCTTTTTCAAGAGCACCCTCACCCGCATCTCTACGATACGTTGCCGAAAAACGCTGAGCCTTAAACCCAACGCGTTCAACTGAAGCAATGCGGTCGAACTGATCCTTGGTAAGAATAGGGCTATCCAAACGAATAAGTTGGCATGCATTACGTGAGTCTTCAAGCAAATTGCCGTGGTTGCCAATATAGAGGACGCTTGATGTTACAAGGCTTTCGCGCAGCGCATCAATAGGAGGATTCGTAACTTGGGCAAAGAGCTGATAGAAATAGTCAAAGAATGAGCGGTTCCTCTTCGAAAGACAAGCAAGTGAAGCATCGATGCCCATAGAGGCCAAAGGAACACTACCCTTTTCAGCCATAGCTCGAATTACTTCATCAACGTCGTCCCAGTGATAACCAAGCTTCGCCATGCGAACTATAAAAGGAACTTCCAAATCTTTTCCAGGCTCAGTCTGAGCAGGCGCATCAAGATCAGAAACTTCAATCTTTTCTTCTTTGATCCAGTCACCATAAGGCTTTTCCTTGGAATAGCGATTGCGAATTTCATCATTCCAAATTACGCGATCGGCTGCGGTATCAATCTCAACCATTTCGCCAGGACCTAAGCATCCTGCCGTCAAAATGTTTGAAGGCTCAATCTCAATAGTGCCAACTTCACTCGAAAGCAAGAAGCGATCGTCGCGCGTGAGGTAATAGCGAGCAGGACGCAAACCGTTACGATCAAGCGCCGCACCAAAGGTAGTACCATCGGTGTAAGCAATTGCCGCAGGACCATCCCAGGGCTCCATAAGCATTGACTGATATTCGTCATAAGCACGACGACGAGCAGGAAGCGTGTCATTGTGATCCCATGGCTCTGGCAACAGCATAGAAACTGCGCGCGTCATGTCGCGACCATTCATGACTAAAAACTCAAGGACATTATCTAAAATTGCAGAGTCGGAACCTTCCTTGTTAATGATAGGAAGCACCGATTCAAGATCTTTACCTAAAACTGGTGAATAGAGATTTGGTTCACGCGCGCGAATCCAGTTTACATTGCCCTTCAACGTATTGATTTCGCCGTTGTGAATAATGTAACGATTTGGATGAGCGCGCTCCCACGAAGGAGTGGTGTTAGTTGAATAACGAGAATGAACAAGAGCAATAGCTGTCTTAACTGCCGCATCGGAAAGGTCAATATAGAAGCGGCGCATCTGCGTTGCAACAAGCATACCCTTGTACACAATAGTGCGAGCAGAAAATGAGCAAACATAAAAGATATGACCTTTAAGAGCATATTCAGCGTCCGCGGCCTTTTCAACCATACGGCGGCAAACATACAAACGACGCTCAAATGCTTCGCCACGATCAACATCTTCAGGACGACCAACAAATGCCTGCAAAATGGTAGGCATGCAAGCACGGGCGGTTGATCCTAAATCATGAGGGTCAACAGGAACTTCGCGCCAAAACAAAAGACGCAAGCCTGCCTGAGCACAACCCTCTTCAAAAATACGCTTGGAAACTTCTACCCCTTTTTCATCTTGAGGGAAGAAGAGCATTGCTACACCATAATCACCTTCGTCAGGCAAAAGATGGCCATACTTTTGCGCTTCTTTACGAAAGAAATGATGGGGAATTTGGAACAAAATACCAGCACCATCACCAGTGTTGTGCTCAAGACCTTTTCCGCCTCGATGCTCCAGATTAACAAGAACCGACAAAGCGTCGTCAACCATTTGGTGAGTACGAACGCCCTTCAAATGGGCAAGTGCGCCAATACCGCACGCATCATGTTCGAACTCTGGACGATATAGCCCGTTTTGTGCGGGCTCCTTCCGTAATTGCATTCCGAACCTCTCACTTTCAACTCTTAATAAAACTCAAACGACATGCTTACTTGAGCTTCAAACAAACTACCTCGGTCTAGCTTGACTGATTCCTTGGGCTAGTTTGCTGACTGTATACACTAAACCCTTTCGAGAAAGTGAAGCTTCGGTGTTGCGACTCGTAACAATTACGAAACAGTACTTTGCGTTTTCTGAAACATTACGAAACAATGCGCAGTATTAATGACACTACCCAAAGGTATGAGTATTCTTCTTGACTAAGCAACACACAAAGATACAACTATCTTTCGCGATCACAGAGCATAAATACTTAGACAAAAGATCCCAGCTCTATAGAGCAGATCAATCTATAACGCAGAAAAAAGCTCTTTAGTGAAGGCATCTACTGGATTAGAGAACACATCTTTCGTTTTCCCGCTCTCAACTAAGCGCCCTTTATTCATGATTCCAACAGAGTCGGCCAGATATTTAACTACTTCTAAATCATGCGAAATAAAAAGAAGCGTCGTTCCCCTCTCTTTATTGATATGCCGAAGCAAATCAATAATTTGCGCCTGAATAGAAACATCCAACATTGATGTTGCCTCATCGCAGATAATAAGTTTCGGCTGCAAAACGATAGCGCGAGCAATGGCTATTCGCTGCGCCTGTCCACCACTTATTTCGTGAGGATATTTATCAAGTTGATCATGCGAAACACCAACCGAATCAAGCATTTCACACACTGTTTTTTCCTCGTCTTGAGGCGCACAAAGAGAAAATAAGCGAAGGGGTTCAAGACAGCATTGTCGCACCGTAAATCGAGGATTAAATGTTTTTTGCGGATTTTGAAAAACCATCTGAATATCTTTTCGAACAGTTTTCCATTCTTTTCTAGACAACAGAAGGAGATTTCTTCCGTCGAGCTCAACAGAACCAGCATCAGGATAGAGCAATCCCATTATTATGCGAGAAAGCGTTGTTTTACCTGATCCGCTTCCGCCAACCAAGCCAAAGATGCTTCCTTTTTCAACTTTAAAGGAAACATCATTAACTGCTTTTATTTTTTTACTTCCCAAAAATCCTGAAGAAAACGTTTTTGAAACACGAGAAACATTAAGCATGCTGCACCTCATCGCTCTCAACGTAACAGCATCTAGCCTTTTGCCTATCTGAAAACACCTGCAAATGAATGGTTTTTTTACACTCTTCTGTTGCCTTTGAGCACCGAGAGAAAAACCTACAACCTTCAAACCGGCTTGTAAAAGCAGGCATATAGCCCTTCATAACCTTAAAACCCTTTGATGGAGAAGAGTTAATAAGACCTTGAGTATAGGGGTGCTGTGGCGAACCAAGAACATCTTGAGTTGCTCCGATTTCGACTATTTCACCGGCATAGAAAACCGCAACACGATCAGCAATTTGTTCCGCAAACGGAATATCATGGGTAATTACTAACAACGTACAGCCCACTTCTTTATTGAGTCTTTCAAGCATTCCTACCACGCTTTTTCTTAAAACCCAATCAATAGCTTTGGTAGGTTCATCAATAATCAAGAGTTTTGGATGCGTAATGACGCCCATTGCAATAAGGACTCGTTGACACATACCTCCCGAAAGCTCACAGGCATACTTTTCGTAACTCGAATTTTTTCCTTTAAGTTTTAAGCTGCTTAATATCTCAATAACCCGATTCTTTATAACCCTACCAGACAAAGAAGAAGGCTCATACCGGCGAGTAACGCACTCCTTTACTTGAGGCCCAATCTTCATAAGAGGATCAAGCGACGTTACAGGGTTTTGCGCGACATTCATTATTTTTGTTCCGCGCAGTTTTCTGTATTCATGCTCGTTCAAATCGAGCAAGTTTATCCCTTCAAATTCAAGAGAACCACTAACCCGAGCATTTTCTGGCAAAAGATGAAGGATGGCGTTGGCAGTAACTGATTTTCCGCAACCCGTTTCGCCAATTATGGCAAGCACTTCACCTTCTTGAACATCGAAAGACACATCGTTCACAACATGGATTTGTTCTTTTTTTACCAAGAAATCAACGTTAAGATTTCTCACTTTTAATAATTCGCTCATACGATCCACCTATTCCACCTTAACCATCTCGCGCATACGAGGGTCAATGTAGTCACGAAGACCATCCCCAAGCAAGTTAAAGGTAATGGCAGCCATCGCAATGGCTAAGCCAGGAAAAACCGACATCCAAGGCGCATAACGTAGATAGTCTTTTCCGTCAGAAATCATCGCACCCCAATCAGGCGAAGGAGGCTGAGCGCCAAGACCCAAAAAACTCAAAGATGAACAGAACAAAATGACACTTCCTACATCAAGCGAAATAAGAACTATTATTTTCGAAGCAATATTTGGAAGCATGTATTTCAGCAGAATGAGACACGAAGAATTACCTATAGCTCGTGAAGCCTCAATGAATTCCTCGTTGCGTAACAAAATAGCCTCTCCGCGAGCAACGCGAGCAAAACGCGTCCACATAATGCACGATAAGGCAATAATTAGATTAAGTTGGCTACTCCCAAGTATTGCCGCCACCGCCAAGGCAAAAATGATAGTTGGAAAGGCAAGAAAAACATCAACTACGCGCATTATCACCGTATCAAATTTCCCCCCAATGAAACCAGAAACGATTCCGATGATAGTGCCAGCTAGTGCGCTAAAAAGCACTACAAAACATGCGGTGACAAGGGATATCCTAGCTCCTTCAATTGCCCTGCATAAGATACAGCGACCCAAATTATCGGTGCCAAAAGGATACTCAAAGCAAGGAGCAATAAACTGCTTGCTCATGTCCATCTGAAGAGGATCATGCACCTCGAGTAAAGGCGCAAAAACTGTTATCAACAAGAAAAGAACACTGAAGGCAGCACCAACAAAAAGAATGACATTTTTACGATTAATGAAATCGAGTATTTTTTTTATTTTTCGGCTCAACGTAGTGCCTCGTTTTCTACCCGATCCTGATAGAGAGATTTTGACTGCTTCAAAAGAGAAGTCCGCCATTTTTTTGAGTCAATGAACTGCTGAATTTTCCCTCTTCCCAACACCGTAATTCCGCGCGATAACGAGTCAGCATATTTAACACGAGGATCGATGGCAGCATAGACAATATCTGCAACAAGATTAAAAAATGCATATCCAAAAGCAATCAAAATCGTGCAGCCCTCAACCATAGGGGTATCCTTCGCATTGACCGCACTGATAAAAAGATCCCCTAATCCAGGCCATGCAAAAATAGTCTCAATCACAACAGCACCGCCAAGAATATGCCCAACCTGCAACGCTACTAACGTAATGATGGGCGCAATAGCGTTTTTTATTCCATGGCGCATGATGACGTCACGCCTCGAAAGACCCTTTGCGCGTGCTTCAATCATATAATCCTGCTCCAAAACATCGAGCATAGAGGTTCTCATCATGCGTGTTGTTGAAGCAATACTGGCAATTGACAACGTAAAAGCGGGCAAAATGATACTTTGTGGGCTAGACATTCCGCTCGTAGGTAAAACACCTAGACCGATTGAGAAAAACAAAATCAAAATGATAGCTACCCAAAACCCTGGGAATGATGCAAAAAGCAATACGAGCAATCGTGTTGCATGATCAAGTATTTTATTGCGATTTAAAGCACTAACTATCCCTAAGGGAATGCCAACCGCAAGCGAAATAAAAAGCGCACTCGTTCCTAGTAGAACAGTATTAGGCAGACGATTAGCAATCATGTCTGCAACAGGCATGTTATAGCGATACGAAATTCCAAAATCTCCCTGAAAAACATTCAAGAGCCAGGAAAAATATTGCACTATTACAGGCTGATCCAAGTCAAACTTTTGTCGAATTTGCGCCAGCGATTCATCACTTATTGACTCTGGACCTCGCGTTTGAACAAGAATTGCCTCAGCAACATCGCCAGGAGTAACATGCACCAAGAAAAAAACCATAGTTGCTACAGCCCAAAGAACAAAAATAATCAGAATGATTCGCTTAAGAAGAAACTTCCCCATGAAACATCCTTACAAGAAAAACGGGGACCAAATCCTTTTATCTTGATAAAAACTAAAGGCAAAGGACGCAGGTCAGACGACTGAGTCCTTTGCCACTATGAGTTGAGCTATCCTTCGATATCTACGGTATAAGGAACAATAAAGTCATGAACGGCAGCGCTGTAGCTAAAACCGGTAATCTTAGGATTCATTGCGAAAACAGCGCCGTAATTAGCAAGCGTGTTAACAACGGCATCATCTTGCGCCAGTACTTGCGCCTGCCTACTTACCTCATATTTTTCCTCAGAACTAATCAAGCCGCGACACTGATCAATCAAGGTATCGAGTTTCCCGTTAGAATAACCTGCATACTGAGCATTTTTTGAGGTGCTTTCATAGTACTGGCTCAGATAATAGGAAGCTGATGGTACATATCCTGTTGCAGCAGAGCTAATATATAAATCATAGGTTCCTTCGCTTTGAGCAGAAGAAAGTGCTGTTCCTTCTAAAACATTAACCTCGGCATCAACACCAACCGAAGCAAAATAGCCTTGCATTGCCTGAGCAATTAATGCATTGCCGGGACGACGAGAGCCAGTAACAATATTGAGTTTTACCTCTTCGCCCTTGTACTCACGCATACCATCGCCATCAGAATCAACAAATCCTGCTGAATCAAAGAGCTCTTTCGCTTTTTCTGCATTATAAGAATATGAAGCAACGTCAGGATTATTCCAAGGAACATCCTCCATGAAGATACCGTTAGGAACCGATCCAACACCAAGCAGGGCTCCGTTTACCATTTCGTCATAGTCGATCGCACAAAGGAGACCTCGACGAACTTCTACGTTGCTTAGATAATCTTTCTGAATATTGAAGGTGTTGAAATACGTGCGCGCCGTATTAAACTGTTCAACCTTTACTTCCTTGTTGTCTTTTAGTGTCGCTAAATCAGAAAAAGGAACATCGGTAGCAATATCAACTTCGCCATTCTGAACCGCAAGAGAGCGCGTACTTGAATCTGGCATCGACAAGATATCGCGTTCAGTAATTGAGCTATCTGGTTTGCCGTTCCAGTAATCATCAAAGGTTACAAACTTTGAGTTGCCAGTAGAAACATCAAAATCCTCATACTGAAAATACCCTGTTCCGACTGGTTTTATGAATTTCCCCTGATCATCAACGGAGCTCTTTGCAATGATACATGCGGCAACATTGGTAAGGGCTTCAGGAACCTCACCTGTTGGAGTGCTGGTATTTAACTGAACTTTATACGTATCTAAGACATCAACAGAAGTGATTTTTGTATAGGATGAAAATGATTTGTCTTCTGCAATCTGACGATCAAAGCACCACTTCACTGCGTCGGCATCGAAATCGCTTCCGTCATGAAATGTAACTCCCTCTCTTAAGTTAAACACCCAAGCTGTTTCAGAAACACGCTCCCAAGACACTGCCAAAGAGGGCGTAAGATTGAAATTCGAATCAACGTTTACCAAAGTTTCTACAACGCCACCGACTTCTTTGAGCATGGTGGCTGCATCACCATCAGTGATATCAAGCGTGGTAATGGTTGACGGAAAAGCAATGGTCAACACGTTCTCGTCGTTTTTTCCTCCCGAACAACCACTCAGAATTCCAAGCGACAGAAAAGCTACTAAAGCAACCGTCAAAAATCCCGCAAGTTTCTTCTTTACCTTAGTCACATTTTCCCTTTCTCTAATTGTTTTTTCTTTATTGGGAAAAATCTATTTCTTCCCAATAAACGCAAACCAGTTTTCAGAATTACTCGTTTTCATATGGCATCCCTCCATATGCCGAACCACAGTTTTTTTAAATCCAGCCTGTTCAAAGACATCTAAAATTTCTTCTTGAGATGCTTGCGCAAAGGGAAACTCACTTATTCCTGTCTTTTCGCTATATTCACCATTAAGATTCACTTGTATCCCCAATTCCTCTAGCTCATTAATAGCGACGATCGTTCCTCCGGGACGCAAAACCCGATACCACTCTTTCATTGCCGCAAGAGGATCAGAGAGGGTCCATAACAAACGAGAATTGATTACGACATCAAAAACTTCATCTTCGAAAGGAAGATCGAGGGTATCCCCATATAAAAACTCAATGTTATTGCCTCTTTTTTGAGATTTTCTTATGGCATGCGCCATCATTTTTTCTGAAATATCAACGCCGACAACGTTTTCGTAACCTGCGGAAGCTAAGTAATTTGCGATGAGTCCCGTTCCAGTTGCAACGTCAAGAATTGTTGCTTCTTTGTTTGAACCAACCAATCCTGAAAGTACGTTTTGCCAATGATTTTCGTCATGCAGGTCATGCCTCTCATCATAGGTTTGAGCAGAATCGTTCCAATACTTTCTCATCTTAAAAACAGCAGATTGATAATCCATCGTTTACTCCATTCCTTAGATGATGTTACAAAAATCAGAATCGTAACCTCAATAGTGAAACGATGATAACACTTTTTTATAATTTGTAACACTGTTATTGGTGAAAGGATTCTTTCCTGGTCGAAAATGAAACGTAAGAAAAAAATGACTCTTTCTAACAAGAAAAAGATATCTACTTATAGGTATTGCTCTGAGACAAAAACGAGGGGGGATTATCCAGCAGCTGTTTGCTTAAAATCAATACATTTCGCCAGGTCACACCCGTTATAAAAAACAACTAACCCCAGCTATCAGGTTTCACAATGACGTTTTCCCACTAAACCTATTGACTAGCTAGACTTATGCGACGATACTCACTCTCGTCAAAACAATCGATGACATAAGCAAAAGAATTACAGCAATCAATTCGTAAGGATAGTTACTCATGGCAAACAGCAATCTTCATTTCGAAACCCTTCAGCTCCATGTTGGACAAGAACAGGCAGATCCCGCTACCGACTCCCGCGCAGTACCAATCTATCAAACAACTTCGTATGTTTTTCACGACTCCCAGCACGCAGCCGACCGCTTCGGTCTCGCCGATGCAGGCAATATCTACGGCCGCCTTACTAACTCAACTCAGGGAGTTTTTGAAGACCGTATCGCTGCCCTCGAAGGCGGTGTTGCAGGCCTTGCTGTTGCCTCAGGTGCCGCAGCTATTTCCTATACCATTCAGGCACTCGCTCAAGCAGGCGACCACATTGTTGCGCAGAAAACTATTTATGGCGGAACATTTAACCTTCTTGAACACACTTTGGCGCAATTCAATCTTGAAACGACCTTCGTAAACGCCCATAACCTTGAAGAAGTCGAAGGCGCTATCAAAGAAAACACCAAACTCGTATTTTTGGAAACTCTCGGCAATCCAAACTCAGACATTCCCAACGTAGATGCCATTGCAGAAATTGCCCACAAGCACCAAATTCCTGTGGTAATTGACAATACGTTTGGCACCCCGTACCTTTTCCGCCCCCTTGAGCACGGTGCAGACATCGTTGTTCATTCTGCAACCAAGTTCATCGGCGGACACGGCACTACCCTAGGTGGCGTAATTGTTGACGGCGGAACGTTTGACTGGAAAGCAGCCGGCAAATACGCCCCCATCGCCGATGCAAACCCAAGCTATCACGGTATTTCTTTTGTTGACGCTGCGGGTCCTGCAGCTTTTGCAACGTATGTTCGCGCAATTCTTTTGCGTGACACTGGCGCAACCATTTCACCTTTCAACGCTTTCCTTTTATTGCAGGGAACCGAAACGTTGTCGCTGCGCTTAGAGCGTCACGCCGAAAACACCAAGAAGGTTATCGATTACTTAGCAAACCATCCACAAGTTGAGCGTGTTAACCATCCCAGTTTGCCCGATCACCCCGATCATGAACTTTATAAAAAGTACTTCCCTAACGGAGGTGGCTCAATCTTTACCTTCGAGATTAAAGGTGGTCAAACAGAAGCTTGGAAATTCATTGATAACCTCAAGATTTTCAGCTTGCTAGCAAACGTGGCGGATGTTAAAAGCTTGGTAATTCACCCAGCAACCACCACCCACTCACAGCTTTCACCTGAAGAATTGGCCGATCAAGGCATTAAAGAAAACACCATTCGCCTTTCCATTGGCACAGAACACATCGATGACATCATTGCTGACCTCGATCAAGCATTTGCTGCCGTTAACTAGCACAAACGACTATCTGCAAAAAAGATAAGCGGCTCTTACACCAAAAATCGCCCATCTTTTATATGCTGAAAAAAGTTGAACCTTTATTAGCTCAACTCAACAGTAACCGTAAAACATCCAAGGAGAAACAATGACTAAACCACTTGCGCCTTTTCGCTTTGACATCGTTGGAAGCTTTCTAAGGCCAGACTATCTCAAAGAAGCACGTGCTCAATTTGCCGCTGGAAACATCACCCAAGAAGAACTTACCGCAACCGAAGACAAAGCCATTATTGAACTCATAGAAAAAGAAAAAGCGGTAGGCCTTAACGCGGTAACCGACGGAGAATTCAGGCGCTCTATGTGGCATCTTGATTTCTTGGCTGCACTCGACGGAGTTAAGGAAGTTGGCGCAGAACATTGGTCTGTAGAATTCAAAGGGCATCAGCCCAAATCAAAGACCGTCATAATTGACGGAACGGTCGACTTCAACGATCACCCCTTCCTGCAACACTTCCTCTTCACCAAAAAAGCTGCAGGCGAAACTTTGGTAAAACAAACCATTCCTTCCCCTACCATGCTTCATCTTATCTGCTGCGTCCGCGAGGAAAACTATCAGCCCATCGAGCAATACAAAGACGAAGCAAAGCTATTCGCCGACATTGCCGCAGCCTACCGCAAAGCAATCAAGTCCTTTTACGATGAGGGCTGTCGTTACCTTCAAATTGACGACACGTCTTGGGGTGAATTCTGCGATCCAAACAAACGCGCTGCCTATGAAGCACGAGGCTTTGATATGGACAAATTGGCGCACGATTATGTTTCGCTTATCAACGAGTCTCTCAAAGACAAGCCTGAAGATCTTGCCATTACTATTCACATTTGCCGTGGCAACTTCCGTTCTACCTGGTTCTCTTCAGGCGGATACGATCCCGTTGCTCCTATCCTTTTCCCCAACCTCAACGTCAATGGCTTTTTCTTGGAATACGACTCAGATCGTGCTGGCGGGTTCGAACCATTGAACTATATCGCGAATCAAAAAGTTGTACTTGGATTGGTTACCTCTAAAGAAGGAACGCTGGAAAATCCCGACGACATTAAAGCGCGTATCAAGGAAGCTTCTCAGTTTGTTCCTCTTGATCAGCTCTGCATTAGCCCTCAATGCGGATTCTCTTCAACGGAAGAAGGAAACATTATTACCGACGAAGACCAATGGAACAAGATAGCCCTCATTCGTGACATAGCTAACGAAGTTTGGGGCTGAACAAAGCAGTTCCCCTCCAGTACCTCTTTCCGCAAGCAAGAAACCCCGAGTACACTCAGGGTTTCTTTTAATGAGAGCTATTGGTGTTTTGGGTTTTAACCCTACTTCTTGCTAGCTTTTGTCCGATATACTGCTAGCGCCACAGCACTCACAGATAAACCCACAAGAGCAAGGGCACGTCCTTTGTTTGGTCCATCGCCTGTTTTGGCAGTTTTATTACTTGAACCATCCGAGCTCAATAACGAATCACCTTCCGAGCTTGGTTCTGGTTCGGGGGTAGGTGGCTCAGGGCTTGGTCCAGGCGCAGGTTCAGGGTCTTCCCACTGGGCATAAAGCGTCACCGATCCGCCCTGGGTGCTACAAAGATTCACCACGTTTTCTTCATCCACATACGCAGTACCCGAACCATCGCGCTGAGTGTTCCAGCCTAAGAACTTAGAATCTTCCCCACCCTCGTTTTTGAATACGAATGTACATTCGGGTAAGTTGAAATTCTGATCATAGACAGCATCCAAAGATTGCATAGCAGGACCTTCGGCAAAGTTACCATCAAAATTTACGAAATACGTAATAGGTTTCCACTGAGCATAGAGCGTTACGGTTCCCGCTTTATCGAGAAGATTCTGAACAGTAGCTTTGTCAGCATACGCAGTTCCTGAACCATCTGACGCCGTATTCCATCCTTCAAACGTGTAGCCCGTGCGCACAAAAGCGTTAGCGCTCAGATTCGATTCCAATCCGTAAAAGAGTTTTTGATCCGCCATAGACCCCGTAGCATCCGAACAATTGGCGTCGAAGGAAACAAAGTAGCCAACTGGCTGCGATTCTGCGCGCATCTCGAGCGGGGTACGCATTATGAGGGCAGTTGGATTAGATAATTCGGATGACCCTTGCGCATAGGAAGGCGCAGGTCCAATGCCTACCCAGTATCCGAAGGTGTATCCCGATTGTCCCTCGCGGGCAGTCAACCGCACTTCCGAGCCTTCGAGATATGCGGTTTCGCCACCGAAAGTTGTAGCCCAAGCAGGCTCAATATCAACACCACCCAACAGGGAATCGAAAGCAGTATCTAAGGTATAGAAATTAAGCGTCACAACATCCGTCTTGGTATCCACCAAAACATCTTTGCCCGTGTCTTTGTCGTCAAGAAACAGGTCATAGGAACCCTGAGGTATTATTCCTTCTTGCTTTAACACATAACAGAGCTTTTCTTCTTTCCACTCAAAAGGCGCAAAAGACGTCTCACCCGAAACCAGCGTGAGCCTTGCTTCTGAGCCCGATGCTAAGCCATCAATTGCGGTTCCATTCTTGGCAGCAACAACCGTTACATCATGTTGCAAAACGCTGCTCTCAATCCAAACAGCTTGCAGAGTAAGCCCCATGGGGTAGCCATCAGAATCAAGCATGATGTTTCCCTCTGCATCTTTTGCGCACAAGTCAGTTACCCATGCCTGGTCTGCGATAATGCCTCCAACAGAAGCCGTAGGCGTCCACCCAACAAAGGTGTATCCTTCCTTGCTAAAAGCGTTGGCTGGTAACTGAACAGTTTCGCCCAAGTTATACGAAACGTCATTCATAGAGCCGCTGGCTCCGTCACCGCCTTCGAAATGTACGGTATAGGGTTTCGGCTTCCACTCGGCGTAGAGCACTACCGTAGCTCCATCGGTGTCGGCAAGGTTACGTGCTGATGTTCCAGAATCATAGTGAGTACCAGACCCATCACGTTCAGCATTCCAGCCCGTTAGTTGCCAGCCAGGAAGCGCAAGTGTGCTTCCCTCTCCGATTCCAAACGAGCTGCCATACTTTGCAGAAACATCTTCAGGCACTTTGCCTGTAGGAACCTGCCCCGCGCTTGCTGGCACGTTAGCATCATAGTGAATGGTGTAGCTAACAGGGCGCGTCTGAGCGAATAACGTATAGGTTCCGCCCCGCCCCGAGCCATCGACGCCACCAGTATAGACCCAGAAACCATGGTCGTCGGTCAGCTGTACATCATCAACCTCGACATTTGAATAGAGACTGCCGTCCGCTTCAAGAACTTTCTCACTAGAGGGATTCGCCTTTGAGGTGTAGTACTCCACAACATACCCAGGAATGGAAGCATTCTTAAAATTAATCACTCCGAGTCCATAAAGAGCATCAGCGCTGCCATCAATAGTTCCGGCATCGTAGCCGAAGCTGGTGAGCAACAGGTTTGTAGAAGGATACAAAGTACCGCTGCCTCCGGCAGGCGCATCTCCCGAGTAGACAACCTCTTTGCCATCCACCTGCGCTATAACCCAAACAAGCGACGAATTGCTGTTTACCCAAGGGCAGAACAACACATCTGTATTGCTGGAATTACAGGCCTCTGCTGGGCTAATACCCACAACATCTCTCATGCAATAGTCTTCCTGATTGCCCACAAATAGCTTTTCGGCATCATTTAAGTCAAGACGGATTTTTGCTGTCTCTCCGAGTTTTGCAACTATCGGCTTAACTTCTTTGCCAAACGAATTCTTGGGAGCTACCTGGAAGGTGCCGAGATTATTCATACCGCCTGTTGGGTCAACCAAAACTGAACCGCCCGTAATAGTAGCAGCAAAGAATTTTTCCTTTTCGGTGTTATACCCATTACCGTGGCTACCAAAGGCACTCGCCTTGCTTCCGCCCACAGCAGCAATGGTTCCACCACTGATATCAACCGCTACATGGGGATTTGAATGAGCAGTTCTACCGCCCCCACCAATTGCATGCCCATGACTACCACCCGCATAGGCGCGAATAAAACCTCCGGAAATGGCTATGTTCTGGCGTCCGTTACCAAACCCATTGTTGCCAATAGCAGTGCCATCATCCGACCCACCACGAGCAGTAATGTCACCGCCACTGATAACGATAGATTTACAGGCGTTATCGTGAGACGACCTGCCACCATTGCCAATGCCACAGCCGCTCCCTTTTCCAACACTCTCAACAGTGCCGCCCGTGATTTTGATACCCGAAAGCGTTGCTCCGCCAGCACCACCGATACCTGCGGCATCCTTGCCACCCTCGGCGTAAATTTTTCCTCCCTGAATGGTAATAGTGCTGTGGTTGTAGCCCGTTTCGTCTCGCCCACAACCAATGCCTGCGCCACCGCCCGAACTACCATTGCCGCCGTATGCGTTGACAGTGCCGCCTTTGATGATAATGCCATTCATAATGCCATGGAATCCGCTTCCAATACCGGCACCACCATCTTCGCCATGCGCCTCTATTTCGGCTGTTCCCTCAATGGTCACACCATGCATGCTGCCACCGCTTCCGCCACCAATTCCAGCAGCGTTTTTACCTCCGTGCGCAACAATCTTGCCGCTTTTGAAAATCATGTTTCCCACAAAGCCTTCACTTAGCAGCTTGTAGTTACTGCCAACACCTGCCGACATACTGCCATACGCAACCTCTGCAGTAATGGTGCCTGGTTTTGCGGGGTTAACCGTTGAAAAAACAAGCTGCGTGGTGCGTCCTTCTTTTTGTATTGCCGGAGAAGAAAGGTAGCTTCCTAAGTACACTTGAGCACCCTCTTCACTGATGATATTTACCGTGCCGCCGTTTTCTTCAATCTTGATGGAAGGGCACGTTGCACCCGTGTTTGCAGAAACACCTGGAGTCATTTTTAAGTTGTTGGCAAGGTAGAGATCCACCCCTCCCGTTTTCACATCTACCCACGCCTTAGAGCTCGTGCCCGCCAAGCGGTACTTTCCTGGTTCGGTGATGTTGATGGTGGTGTTGGCACCGCAATCACTAATGTCGATGGTGGTAATGTCATCATCTGCAAAAGCGGCTGGCACAAAGACAAAAGAGAACAAAGAGCATGTCAAAAAGAGTAGAAAAACAAGTAGCATTCTCGACGAATTTTGAAAAAACAAACGATGTTGGGTGGATATGGCACGTTTAACCATGAGCGCCCCTTATACACGATAAAGCTACGCGTAGTTTACCATGATTAGCTTTTCCTAGAGCCTCCCATTCCACTTGATGAAGTTGTTAAAGCACTAATAGTGCTTTCTGTGCCACCAGAAACCAACCCGCTCGTTGCATACCCGTCAGAGTTACTCTCCGAAACTGTACCACCCACCACAAGCGAATATTCCGAACCTTCAGTAAATGAAGGGCAGCTTACCAAAACCGTCGCAAATGATTTTGCTGCCGTAAAGGAAGCAATCACATTCCCTTCGTTATCGCAAATTGCAAGCGAATCTCCCGCTTTACCTGAAACATTTGCGAACGCGAAAGCCTGAGTTCCGCTCGTAAAGCTTTGCGCCATACCTGAAGAACCCACCATTATTACTGTGCCGCCCGAAATAGTTGCGCTCTTGTCGTAGTCAAATGCGCCATCGCCGTCGCTCGTCGGCCCCGAAACAAGCAACACACCGCCTGTTATCTCAACGCTTCCGTTGCTGTCAACCCCATCACCTGATGCATCTAAAACGGTATAGCCACCATTTATTTGAATGAGACAACTTGCATCGTTGCCCGCTTCAGGAGCCTCATTCATGCCTCCTTGCGCCTCAGTATTTGCAGAATTATTGGGTGCAGTTCCACCGGGCTCACCAGGCTGAACGTTCTGAGGTGTCGTTGTTGTACTTGAGAAATTGTTACCATTCATGGCGCCACCTTGCATTGAGTCGCCAGCTGCACCCTTTACATCGTCGTCTGCAGATGCGCTTGGCGCAGTTCCGCCCACAGTTCCGCCCGACGCTCCAGCGCGCCCCGCATCCGCCTGACTGCCTCCACGGGTATCCAACACACCTTCTTCCATAGCGTGCGAATCTCCTTGTGAAGAATTACGTGCTGCAGCATTTAAAGCATCGTCACTTGCCACAATATGCGTGTTGGCTCCATTAATGTATATTTGTTCAGCCTCATATCCTTCAGAGCACGCCTCCACATTAATGGTGCCGTTATTAACGAACAAAACCGATTCCGCATGCACCGCATCATCACCCGCATTGATAGTAAAAGTTCCACCATCGACAGAAACAAAGCCCTTTGTGCCATCTTCATCGTTGTTAGATTTAATGGCATCTTGACCCGATTCCAAATTGAACGTGCCGTCCAAAATTTTGACACAATCACGACCGCGCAAAGCATCTTCAGAAGCAGTTACTTGTATGTTCCCACCCGTTATTACAAGGTCGTCCTTACTGCAAATTCCATGGCGATAATTTCCCTGAATCACAAGGGTACCAGCGCCGTTAATGGTTAGGTCGTCTTTACTAAACAGTGTTGCATAGGGCTCATCAGAGTTTTCTTCCAAAACATGCTCAGAACCATCAGAAAGTGTATTGGTGCTACCTTCAGCAAGTGTTACAAAGGTTTTGTCGGCATTCTTAATATATATCGCCGGTCCTTCTTCGTTATGAATGGTTACACCCGCTAATACCAGTTGTACTTTATCCTCATCCGAGGCATCAACAATCAGCTGGCCCTCATCTAAGCTACCTGAAATCACATACGTACCCGCTTGAGAAACGGTTACCGTAGAGCCTTCCACCGCGGCACCTTCCCCTGAAACCGCAGCGTCTGATTCAGTTAGAACAATATGCGTTGCGATTGATTCGTTATAGCTCGCATCTTTATCGCGCTTGGTATAGTCAAGATCCATCTTATCAATATTGATTTCGGTGCTTACTTCAGAAGAACCTGAATCATTCGATGAAGTATCCCCTTCTGCCTGAGCACTACATCCCATCAGAGCTGTAAACACCACACAAAACACGCCCAGAGCAAATGCAATTCCGATCTTGGTTTTCAGAACAGTTCCTTTTGAAGAGCTCTGCTTTTTATGCTTGGCTTTCATCTATAAAACCCCCTGATTCATTGCTGCGCGTCCAAGACTTATTTTCAGATTTCCGTTCTTGCAGCGCAGCTCGTCAATCATGCGTTTTTCCATCCCTGGTCGCTTCATGCGAATGAGGTATTCCAAAGTAAAAAGACTTCCCATGTTTGTTGTTTGAACCTGTGTTAATTCGCATTCCGTGGTGTAAGCAGAAAGAATTTCATCAAACACACCTTCGTAATTGAGATCTTCTGGAATAGTCATTTTGAGCAGTTTCTTTTGTTCTCGCGGTTTTCCAAAAGGAGAAAGCACGTACACCACGTTCACCAACCCCACAATTACCGTAAAAATTGCCGCAAGCGCAATGAAACCCATGCCCGTCGCTAGGCCAATAGCCATGGCAAAAAACACACTTCCGATATCTTTAGCGCTTCCCGGAATGCTCCTAAAACGAACCAGATTAAACACGCCCATAACTGCAATACCAGCGCCAATATTGCCGTTGACCAGCATAATTACCAACTGAACAATCAGCGGAAGCACCGCAAGTGTTACTACAAAATTCTTTGAATACGTGTGGCGAAACATATATATTCCTGCCACCGCTGCACCCAAAACAATCGAAGCCAAACAACAAAGCAAAAAGCTCGTTGATGAAACTCCCGCCACGGCCGATTCGCTCGTCCCGTAAATTGAAGTCATAACTGCATCAAGCACAAGTACCCCTTTCCAGCACGTTCATTCGCGCTTTATAAGCAGAACCATATTTTGAAAATGAGGTTGGATATACCTTTGAATCGTTGAGAATTTGAACAAGCCACAAAGGGCATGCACCAGACGTTTTGATTTCCATGATGCGTTCATCTTTGCCCAAAAGTTCACAGACGCGAGCGTGGCGAGCCAGACGCAAATCACGCCAGGTAATTTCGGAATCAAACGTAATCCTCAAATCGCTCGAGCCATTGAAGCTTCGCCCTTTATCGAAAAGTACTGCTGAGTCATTAGTGTTCTGCCCCGCATAAGAAATTGATGACAAAATTTTGGTGCTCTGTCTTACACAAGAAGTCAATGCAGAGGTGCCGATGCCCTGCTCCGCACAGGGAGTCCATGCCGAACGTATACAGGAAAGTGCCATAGAAGGAAAAAGAGCCCCATGGCGCTGAACAAGCGATTCAATCTCACAAAGCACCTGCGAGTAATAGGAGTTACCCTGTACAATTTCTGCACGAAGAAGCTCATCAACCCCACTCTTAAGCGAAGCCTGTTCCAAAAAAGAATGCGCCTGACCATAGGTACAAGGCACGCGGCGCTTGTATACAATTCCCTTAAACTTAGTCTTTATCTCAATAAAAGCGGGAGTGTCGCTAAGTGGAGTTTTGGTTCCATATACGCGAATGCGCAGCTTTTCCTTATAGAGAGGCTTGTCTAACGAACGCTCAATGAGAGCCCAATCATACGTGTCGTAATACACACTCGTAATGATTGTTTGTCCATACTCATCAAGGGCCATTTTGTCATCAAGCGCATGCAGCACGTCCGTATACTGCTTACGAGAAAGATGATATTTCACCTCTTTGCGCTTAAAAACATCAGGACTCTTTGTCATTGTTGTCTCCTTTCGTTGAACAACAATGACTTTATGCGCCTGCCCTTAAAACTAGCTGAAAGGGCTTTTAGGTTTTAAGGTTTTCTAAAGGTTTAAAGGAAGTACAACAATAAAGGTAATACCAGAAGTTTCCGTGCTTTCCGCAGAAATTGACCCACCCGTTGCTTCGACAATATCTTTTGCAATAGCAAGCCCCAAACCAAAGCCTCCCGTACGTACACGCGCTTTGTCAACACGATAAAAACGATCGAAAAGATGTGGCAAATCATCAGGCGAAATGGGTGTTCCTTGGTTATTGACTAAAAGACATGTTTCGTTTTCTCGCTTTTTCAGAATTACTTTCACGATACTGTTTTCGGGGGCATACTTACAAGCATTATCAAGCAGAATAGAAACCAGGCGTTCCATCTGGTCTTTTTTGCCGCGCACTTCAATATCTTCAGCAATTTCCTGCTCAATTTGGATACCCTTTTCAAATGCAACTGACTCAAATTGTAGAATCTGCCCTTCAACCACATAAGAAAAATCTAGCGATTCTTGCAGCCCCTCTTGAGTATTCGACAAACCAAAAGCCGCAGTTTTTCCTCGAAGCTTTCCTGCTTTATTTGCGTCAGAGCGCGCCAAAAGGAGCATGTCATTCACAAGCTTTTGCATCCGCTCCGCTTCATGTTGCGTACTTTCAACCCACTGATTCTGCTGAGCTACGCTCTGTTCTGGGTGCGCAAGCAAAATAGAGCTGTTGGCCAAGATAACCGTAAGAGGAGTTTTAAGCTCATGAGAGGCATCTGCTACAAACTGTTGTTGCTGCTTCCATGCCTGCTCAACGGGCTTTAATGCCCACCGAGAAAAGAAAACACTAATTACGAAAAAGACGAGTAACGTAACAGCGCCTACTCCCGCCAAGGAAAGCGCCAAAAATTGCCAGCCGTCAGCTGCGCTTCCATCAGCAAACGCTAAATACACCACATCATCTTGCTCGATCTTCTGATAAAACAAATGTAAGTCATCGAGCCTTCCCTTGCCAGCAGGCACAGAAGCAAGCTCATCGATCGCCTGCGTCAAAATATCCTCAGCGATAGATGCGGTTGCGGAACCTGGCTCAACAACCGCTTTACCCGACTCTCCCTTAATCGAATACACTGCAACAGGGATGAGAGGCTCTTTTCCCTCGCGCATGCCACCAATTTCGGGAGGCGTGGGTTCGCTAGTTACCGACGTCTGACTCCTCTCTGCATCTGAAGAGCTTTGCTGAAGAGTAGCGAAAGCACCCGAAGTATCGTCTGTCTCTTATACACATCTGACGCTGCCGACGAAGCTAGAAGTG